>ERZ773260.785-NODE-785-length-44770-cov-6.821067_pt1 | contig 44770 bp, 58 predicted proteins | sample MGYA00511387_ERZ773260 | MGnify/ENA primary metagenome ERZ773260 (study PRJEB29015, sample SAMEA2737745) | human gut metagenome | biome: human gut; feature: human-associated habitat; material: faeces | place: China | collected 2012 ...
TTTGAATACCCCTTTCTTTCAAATATCTCATAATCTGCAATAGCTCTACCGTATTTCTGGATACTCGTTTTGCAGATTTAGTGATTATGTAATCGAATTTCCCCTCTGTAGCACTTTCTAACATACGTTTTAATCCATTGCGGCCCTTTTTCCTTAATCCACTACTTCCACAATCCCAGAATACTCCTGAAAATACCCAACCTGGATGCTCTGATATCTGTTCTGTATATGCCATAATTTGATGAGACAAACTAGCTAACTGTGTCTCTTTCTTAGTGCTGACGCGGCAATATGCCGCCACACGCAGCGATTCCATATTCTCTTTTTTCACAGGTATATAATATATCTTTTTCAAAACGCATCACCTCGTTTCATCCATAAGGAAAAGGCGCGAAAGCCAAAAGCCTTCACGCCTCACCACACGACAACTATACAATCTCACCTAATCATCATTTAACACTCTTTTGCAACAGGACAATACTTTCCGTATGCACCGTAAGTCGATGTCAAAAAACCATGTGTGCTACACAATATTATAGCGTAACTTATTATCTTTTAAAATAAGAGATTTTCAAGAAATAGAAAAACCAGAAGTACTATAGCGTAACCAAGCGTGTTATAGAAAAACTTGTGCAAGGTAGGCAAATCGTAGTCACTGCCTACCAAATGAGGCGGGCCCGGTATTCCGGAACCCGCCTGCATCATGATTTTTTCTTGTTCATAATCTGTTCACATTTGTTTGATATATTCCATGTTTGGAATCATGTGTCTATCTTTTCTTTAACCCCATTGTCAACCGGCACATGTTTTCTCATAAACGAGGCCGGCAGAAAACTGTCAGCCTCTCCTCTTTTTCAGAACATGCGCACCCGAACATTTGGTATCTGCCTCCATCACTCTCCGCCTTCCGCCTCCCCTATCCTGATGGCTAAATCCAAAACAGTAGCGGCTGTCTCGTCACTGATGAAATGAATATGATTCATCATAATATCATTTATAAGCAATCTCATTTCACAAAACATGTCCTCTGCCGCCTTGGCAGACTGATATTGTACATAAGCTCCTTCAATCATAACTTTATACCTCCCCACCGTTTATATATATATATAAACGCTTTTTTCGGTATTTTTCTCCATACATTTTTTACTTGTGACAAATTCAGTAAGCATGTGGCTGTGAACAACAGTTCAATTTTCAATTAACATTGAGGTGTTTTTCGTTACTAATAACAAAAGACGCCATTATGGCGCCTTAAAATTTTTCCAGTTAACAATTAAACCTGCTACTTTTTTGTCACAGAAATCACAGTTCCAGTGAATGCTTCTGTTTCTTCCAGTTTTCCTGTATAAACAACAGAAACCGTATCTCCTTCTTTGACAGAAGATAATCCTTCTGGTTTTTCTCCTTCAAAGCTAAGAACATAATCCACTCCATCCCCATCGGTGATAACAAACATAAAATCCTTAATGTCACTGATAGTACCTGTAAGAGTGGATTCTTCTTCAGCCATTCTATTTTCACCGCTTTTAGTGGAAGACACATCAAGCGTACTTTCCGCTATCGAAGTGCTAACTATCTGTGTAGGCGCTGCGGAAGATACTTCACCTTTCTGCGCGGAACATCCCGCAACCAACATCAAAGTTACACAAGTAGCTACAAATACATTTCTTTTCTTCATTATCAAATCCTCCTTTTTATAATTTCATAATATTAGACGTATTGTATTTCAAAAAAGTTGCAGATTTTAAAAATTTTTTTAAGTTATCTTTTTAGTTTTCCTATTCATACTTTGTCTATATTTAGTCGATATAATATTTTCGTAGATGTCACCATCTATGCCCCCGAATATTTTGTACATGGATGGGTCTGGTCCTATGGACTAGACCCATCTCCTCTGTTATCCCCATCCTTATCTGGCATCAGTGTCACCACTCGAACACATACCGACGATTTACCATGTCGTATTCTTCTGCAATCCGGAGCGCTCCCCTGGCATCCGTAATCATGCACTTGCCCTCATTACTGCCTATTACTGGGCAGAGTAAAAATGCCTCGCCGGCAGGGTCCACCTGGTAGCCGGTCAGCATGTAGCCCTCGCTGTCAAACAGATACCAACCACAGGTGCCGTCCGTGGCCTCCCGGAGCCAGTACCAGCCGTTAGCCGCATAGCTGCCGTCTGTAAACTGATACCACCAGCGGTTACCATCTGCGGCCGGCTGGAAGCCCTGGGTGTATGTCACTGGGACCGGGGTATAGTCGATGTCGCAGAGCTTGAGGGCCTTCTGCCAGGGTGTGGCGGTCACTCTGGACTTGATGGTGCCGTAGTTGATGCCCTTGGCCTCAATACACCAACCATCACCTATGTACACCCCGATGTGGCCCGGCTTCCAGAGCGCCCAGCCGACCATGGACTCGTCCAGATGGTCAATGCCTACCCGCTCCACGGCTGTGTCATGGTAGTTGTAGCTGCCACGGATGCGCCCGGTGTACCAGCTGATGAGGCCGGAACAGTCCGTGCAGCGCTGGCCCATGTACTTAGCCGCCTTGACTTTGTAGGTGGATGTGTATGTGCCTGGGTTCTCCCGGGCGAGGCGGTCCAGGCTGGCCTGCGTCAGTATCTCACCCTTGGCGCCGTAGACGTAAGGGGTGCCCAGCTTGTCCTTGCAATGCTGTATTAATCCTGCTGATGTTTTACTCATAGTGTTTTCCTCCAATCAAAAAAATAAGGCCCAGGATAGTCCCTGAGCCATGAAAAGTTGTGACGTCACAAGTTGCGATATCGCAACTACTCCTTTTCGTCGTCTACGCCATTATTGTTACGGTCACTTGGGCCGCCTACACCGCTCTGGTGCTTACCCGGATGCGGCGTGTCTGTTGGTGCATCATACAGGTATGGGGTGGGATGTTTTTCCTGCAGGTCTGGCCCCTCTGCCAGGTATCCCCCATTTCCCGGAATATGCGCTACATGTTTTCCTGTTGATTCTGCCATAATATGTACCTCTCTTTCCTTTTTTGGGGTTGATAAGTTTACCGCCATTACCCTGGCGGCCGGGAGATATACGGACCACCTCCTTTTATGTCCTGCTGCCTCCCTGATAATCTGTATTGTCAATCTTATCCTTCAATACCGCAATATATTTGCGTAGCCATTCCGGCACATTGGCACCCATACGGCCTGCGTTCTCAATGATGGACAACAACTCATTGAGTAAGTACCAGACCGCCACCAAGAGCCCGAAGAATGCCTTGACAGATATTTGCATCCCAAGCTCTACCGACACGGATACAATTACATAATCAACCACCATTGCCGCAGCAATCACGCACAGGTATCCTACCTTCTTAATAATACCTTTAGCCCCCTTTCTGGAGCTCCATCCATAGCCGGTATCGCCCGGATGGTCTATGGCCTCATTTTTACTGGCCAACATCCCAGTTATGTAGTCCAGCACCATCGTCCCCATCAGAACGCAAAGAACCGGATATAGGAAGCCCAACTTCGCACTCAAAAAGGCACCAGCTGCTGCCAGTGCCCCCTGTACTGTAATCACATATTCTCTTTTCATTATCTTATCGCTCCATTCTCAAATGACTTTTCGTATAATAGGAATTTTCCTCAATATACTTGTTAACATGAAACCAACTATTATTACAAGCATTATATTCACACAGCATATTATAATTGGAGGAAGAAAATAAAATATCTTCGTACCAATAGGGAAGATTTTATCCCTAAGGTATTGTTCCATCACAAATATGCCAAACACACACTGACTAAGAGATAATATCCACTTTCTTTGGCATATAGAAAAGTTGGTCTGTCCAGCTGCATACTTAACCCCGCAAAACACTCCTATAGCAGGCATTAAGATAAAGGTTGAATGAAATATCTGAGAGCTTTTTTCATTGCATATACCTGTATTTATACAATCATAGTGCACCATAAAACATGCCACTACAATACTTAAAAGTCCTACTATCCACAGTATTTCCCTATGCTTTTTTATCCGAGCTTCATCAAAATAATGGTCCAGATAGTATCCTATGCATAAGTAAAAAATAGGCATATAAGTAATAATCGGAATTTCAATACTTATATTCACCGTATTATTAAATGCAAAGTATTGGAAAACTGGTATTAACATAGAAAAAATGATATACATGGTAATCAAATACATATAATCCTTTTCTTTCATGTTTTGGGCCATTTTTCTTATTAGTGGAAGCATCAATAATATAGATAAATAGCTGTATAAGAACCAATATGGTACAATCACGTCATTTGAATACACCCTGCGAAAAAATGAATATATTGAAAACGGCTCAATATGATTTCTAACAAGTATCACATACCAAAAGAAAGAGGCTCCTAAAATCACTAAAATAAAACGTGAAATTCTCCAACGCAAAATTCTAAATGTGTCATCTTTTCCAATAAGTAGTGCACCTGATATCATAAAAAATAATGGCACTGCTATTTTACAAAATATAGACATGGATAAGTAGACCCAATATTCCACGGTGACCGGGGTTACCGAAAACAAAAAAAAGCCTTGTGTGCCTGTATGATTAAAAATGACGAGAAAAATGGCTATTATCCTTAAAATATCCAAATAAATTTTTCTTTTGTCTCCACTGCTATCTTTCATAATCTTCTTTCCCCTACTATAAGTTTTCTAAAGTATAACATAGAAAATGGTTTTTGGCACTATCTACTCATAGGTTCATCCGCTGTCATTACCAGTTTCTCCATAATCTCTGCTTTATCAGTGCTCGTAAGATTCATATATTTGTCCAAAATATCCTCTGGATTTTCCCCCTGCTCCTTCCGAATGCGTAATGCCCGGATAATTATATTTCTTTGAATATTACTTATCATATTGATACGCCTCCTATCATATCTGCCAAAGTAATGGTCAGTTCCGCATTTTCTGCTTGCAGTTGTGCCAGCTGCTGTTCCATAGTCGGTATGTATCTAACACGAGTCACGCCATCCTCCTCATAGAATTTACCACCAACATACCTCCCGCCTATTTTACATGCATACTGTGTGCATTCCACTGCATACGCATTGTTCCCATGGCTTGCTCTTGCCAGGCGATTTGCCAGTTCATAATCATCACAGGGGGTTATATTCCTGATTGTATCCTCCCATATTATTGCATAAATTGTATGTGCAACCATTCCAGTTGTCCTCCTCTCTCTAATATCCCCATCGGATAATTGCTATGCCAGATCCACCAGCGCCACCGTTATACCAGCTGCAGCCTCCGCCTCCACCAGAACCCGTGTTAGTATTTCCGTTCCCTCCAGAACCAGAAGCATTCCAATTGGTACCAGCTCCGCCGCCATCAGCTCCACCACGGCCACTGTAATCCGCTCCCGCACCCCCACCGCCTGCGGAATATAGGGTTCCTGAAGATTCCCCGAAGGCGCGCGTTGTTCTTCCCTGTCCACTGCCACCTAAATAAACGACATTACCATGGCTGTTAACTCCTGCACCGCCATTGCTCCCACCATCTCCTCCGCCGCAAAGTGTTACACCCGGTGCGTAATAGGACCCCCCACCACCACCGGAACCACCACTTCCACCATCATTTCCACCGCCATTTCTTCCCTGTCCTGCCCCTCCCCCTTTTGCCGTAAGATAATTTCCCACAACTGTATTTCCCCCAGCTCCTCCGTTATTTCCAGACCCATTATATATACCTGCTGCCCCTCCATTTCCAATGGTCACCGGTATTTTCTGACCTGGGGTAACTTTAACATCTTTAACAGTGACGGTGTATCCACCGCCTCCACCAGAACCATTACCGTACCGACTATTTCCGCCAGAACCTCCGCCCGCGCCTCCACCAACACCAAATATATCAATAGCACCAACGCCTTCTGGAACAGTGAACTCTCCCGAGGATGTGAATGTCTTTATTCCTTTCGCTATTACCTCAACACAGGAAAATGCATCTGGATGTATCCATTCGATATTATTCTTTGAAACATAACTGAATGCCTTAAGATAATAGGTCTTATTTGATACGAAACCATTTACGACTGCATTGGATATCCCAGAGGCCATGACATTACTGCCATAACCTTTATAATATCTTGTTCCATCATCAACGTTTTCTGGATAACCGTCTGTTTTTCCCACGATGATTACTCCTGAAAACGGCCCCTTCAATGGATTTTGCCATGTAAACATGATTGCCGTGGAAGAGTACACGGCACCATTAAAAGACAGTATACTCTGTACATCCATCTCACCCTCTATGACTTCATCATTGCTGTCCGCTGTTAATGCAGTCTCGCCCTTTAGTATATGGGCCTTTACCACGGTCACATCATCTGAAGTGATGCCTCCGCTCCCGCCTGTCATCAATATTTCACCCATTTGTCTTTACACTCCTTTCAAGCCCACGGTTAGGTCAATCGTGGGTTTCTTATTGTAACATTTAAATGTTGCCTGGCCATCTGCCGTGTCCCCATCGTCAATCATCCCAAATGCCTTGTTATACGCTTTCACCTGTTCCGGCGTCGCCCCGTCTGCAATCACCTTTACCAGTATGGGGTTGTCCTCCGTTGTCAGCCCCTCTATCGGCACAGTCTGGATATATGGGGCCGCAGTGCTCCACCCGGATGCTTGAAGTGTGACGGGTACAACATGGTTCAGGGCATTCACTGCCTTATTCGTAGCGTTAATGTCATTCTGTCCAAAACTGTCGCCCTTTTGTGTATAGGTAGTGGCATCTGATATACCATAGGTGCCATCCTCGTTCTGGGTCAACCTCCATCGTCTGGAACCCTCATATATATCGTCCCTATAATCTGTTTTTAAACTCATTACTCAAATGCACCTCCATTAAGTGTGAAAGCCAGGCGTCTGATTCCTTCGGCCCTTCCTAATATGTTCCTGTATATCTTCAGGCAGGCGGATTCAATACGGTTCAGCTCTTGCCAGTCAATGAATGGGCCGTTGTCATGATAAAACTGCCTCTCTCCTACATTGAAGGGGAATGTCCCTACGCAGACGTGGTCTATATTGGCCTCAAAGCGGTTAATTTCATCGGCATAAAACCCATAATCCTGATAGGTCTTATCCTCTCCCATCTCCTCAAACTTAAAGTCCGGCCACAGAGTAAGCGCCTGGGTCCGTATCTCATTGATGTTGCCCTTGATGCGGTTGTAGTCACCGATATTAAAATAATCACTGGCCTGCCAGTCTGTTTTTGGCTGTTGCCACATAACTCATGTCCCTCCTTGCCTTGATGGTACCGCTAAGCCCACCATTAAATTTCAGGGTATGGTCCGTTACCCGTATCAGTAGGTCAGGCACATACTTATTTTCCAGGAATGCTATGTCGTTGGCATCAATCCGTGGCTCTCCCCGGTATGACAGGTCATATTCCCGGTCTGATTTCATGTAGTCCCCAATCCAATCCGCCAGGTTCGCGGCATGGACCGTGTCGGACACAAGCGGATTATTCCACGCCTCCAGGCTGCCGGTAGGATTTAGCTGTCTGCTTACCTTGGGCTGGGTAGTAACATATTCCCTGCCTGTAACGACCACCTCTGTCGGCCCTGTGATTCCTGTAAGCTCCACCGTTGCGTAATAGGCACTACTATCCACAATCTCACACCCATATTTCGGGATACTTGCAATACCAGTGAAATAGCCGATGAACTTATCACACCACTCTATATCCGGTTCATTCCCGATTCCCCAAGCTGCTGTCAAATCTACCAAAAGAATTGAATCTATATAAAGCCTTTTGTTTCCATAGGTATAAATCCTTAGGTCCCACTCTCCTGTTGCCTCAACCGTGTCAATGGCTGATTTGGTATGCCACACTCCATCTGGCGCAATAGTCTCTGGACGTAGATTAATATTAAATGATTCTCTATTGGCAATCGCCCTGACCAAATCGCATTCATCATTTCCCGAATACTCACCGGGCGATTCCTCCCGCATGAAATTCCCCCGCAAGTAATATTTATGTCCGGATATCATCTGTACAGTTTGTACTATGTGGACTGCGTTTCCATCTTCCGAGACAACGTATGTGCATTTTCTGGCTGCGTCATACTGTGCGTTGATCCATCCGGTCACGCCGGTATCAAAAGACCCGTTCTGAACCATATTGGTTGCCTCCACATAAACCGGGACGTATGTCTTTAAATCATAGGATGGATTAGAAAAATAAAACGTATATCGGTTGTCTAAAGCGGTTACACTTATGGTCTCCCTTGCCAGCTCCTTTGCATCCTCTGTACTGAGATTGTATATGGTGCGTACGACCTGCAGTTCCCTAACCTTGGTCAGTTGCGTGCCCTTTGGGGTCTTGGTCAACTCTACACCATATTCCAGGACATAATCAGTGCTGTCGCCGAAGATTATATTGTCCAGCACTACACGGTTATTGGGACATCCCTTGGAAAATTCCAGCACCAACCGGTCAAACTCTGGGAACTCATGGCTGACCACGTAAGTCTGTGTCAATCCAGGGACTGTATAATCTTCCATAGCCGCGTTATTGTAGTAGGCATGGAAGATAACTGTATCCGGCCAGTTGCGACCAAATTCCAGGGTTAGTCCAAAACACTTGTATGCCGCCTCCGTAGTTATTTCCACTGTGGGATTGTCCGTAAACAGCCCGTCTTCCTCGGCGACGGCCTCAGACACATAGCCCGTATTGAGATATGTGGCTCCATTGGTCGTCTGCCTGGGAAGGAAATACTGTGCGCCGGATGTGCCTGTGTAATCCTGACCAGGCAGGGCATACGCTTCCTTTTCCGCGTGGTCAAGTATGGCTGACGCATGGGAAAAGTATGTCTCGTTATCAGACGCCGCCTCCATATCCGGTACAAAACTGGACTTAAGGATTATCCTGCCGGTCCGGTCCTGGTACAGGATACATCTGCCGGCATTAGCAATCAGCTGCAGGGCTTCCTTATGCGCTACCACCGGCATCGGATTAACCACCAGAACGTCCTTAAGATATGGATCTATCCAGTAGTCCCGGTAATCCACCTGGGCATCCGCAAGGACATCCACAGCCATGTCATACAGGCTCATACCGTCCGGATGATACCGGCCACGGTAATATGTGCCGTCCATCCCCTCAAAACAGTCTGATGCCTGGAAGTCCATCTCCGTATCATCAGCTGACCATGATTTCAGTGCAAGTGACGTTCCCGGTATCCACTCAATCGTTCCATCATCCATGGCCTGGCCGTAAAGCGCCTCGATACTCTGACCAATTTCCAAGAAGTTCACTGTACTTTCTTCATTCTCCACATCATAGGCCCGGTCCTTATTATCCACCGTTACGGAAAAATCTATGGTTGTCAACTCCTCCGATATAGGACTGATATGTTCTTTTTTGGTTGCGGACAGTATTTTTTTGCTGTCAAAATAGATGCCTATGCCCATCGTTATTTGGTTAATGCGCAGTCTGCTCTGTCCATTGGCCATGACAGACGGCACAAAACGGAGGAAGGTTGCAGCCGGAAATATCTCCTCCGTTACATAATGCCCGCTGGCATTCCCGGTTATTTCTACGGTATTGCCATCTGATATGATACTGAAATCCACCGGATACGCCTTGCCAAATTCCACGGTCAGCCCTTTAATGTCGTATTGAACGGGAAACTGGATTTCAATTGCCCCCTGAAGGCCATCCGTCACGATTCCCTGGTTGAGCACCACGTCTGCTGCATCCCTGGGAAGGAAGTACATACTGCCATCCACCGTGGTATAATCCTGGTCACAGGTTGCATACAGCTCCTGTACCTTGTAGTTATCCATGGGCTTCACTAGGTCGGAATAATAAGTATACATATCCGGCTCAGGTATGTAGGCGGATGCCTGGGCCTGTTGGTTAATCAGGCCGATGGTGACACGCAGATGAGACAGTGGGTTCCTCCACTTCCTGCGCATCATGTCCTTATATTCATTACTTGCCGCCTGCACTACTCCATCACCCCGCAGTCTATCAGGTTCACCTTACAGTCTTTATACATGGTGGGCAGCCCATCCGGACCTATCTCGTCTATCTTGGCCGTCCGGTTCCCCGGATACATCCGCTCCGTCTTCCAGCAGTTGTTTTTCATGTCGGGAAACTTGACCGTCACCACAAACTCCTCAAACTCTTTAAGGATGCTACTCCAGGTCGCCGCATCCAGATAGGACCACTGCAGGCCGTCAATCTTATCCTGGTCACGGCCCACGCGCTGCCCTACGAATTCCCCCAGGGCATTCTTGCCCTGGTTCACGTTCGTAGCAATGGTTAAGCCAGGCCCCCGGTCATAGTTTGGATATTCATGTCCATTAATATAAATAGGCACTCCAGCCACCTCCTTACGTTGTGCGCAGCGTGTATCCGTTACGCTTATCCAGTTCCACAAGTTTCTTTTTGATTTCCCGGATATCTATGTTGACCGTTAAATCCATCTGTTCTATCAGGTCAATGATGCGCTGCAGCAGGTTTGCCATGATGGAAAGATACTGCTCACTCATGCCATTACTGCTTGTTTGGGACGCTAAAGCCACCGCCCGGTCCACCATTTCCTGCATCTTATCTTCAGGCGCCACAATCTCACCATAGTGCCGGTTATCACCAATCATGGCCAGCTGCGGGGTGTTGGCCCGGACGAAACCGCCTTGGGCCAACCGTGGAAGATGGATGTTCGGTATATTCGGGATAAAATCGGCGCCGATGCCCGGTATCTTATCCGCCACCTCATTTACGGCGTCTATCATGGCATTAATCGCATCAATAACCCTGTTGGCCATGTTCTCCACACCATCAATAATCATGTTGATAATGCCCTTTATATCTGCCCAGATACCGTCCCAGGTTTCTTTTGTCTTTTCCTTCACCGTGTCCCATGCGCCGGTAATCGCGTCTTTCATAGCCGTGAACTTCTCATCCACTGCCGTCTTGATTGTATCCCACAGGCCTGAAACGAATTCCTTAATGGATTCCCATATCTCGGATGTCTTACTCTTGACATTCTCCCAGGCCGTGCTGATGGATGTCTTAATGGCATTAAATAATGCATTGGCCAAGGACTTAAGCCAGTTCCAGATGGTATTCAGGAGTGCCTTAATTCCGTTCCAGATGGTGCTGGTTACCCCGGATATAGCAGTCCAGGCCAGGTTAACAACATTTTGAATGAATGTTACGGCGCCAGATACAAGCTCCTTCAATGCCTCCCAGATACCGGAGAATATCTCCTTGATTCCTTCCCAGGCAAGGCTCCAATCACCTGTGAACACGCCGACAATGAAGTCAATCACACCACCAAGCGCCGTGAGCAATCCCTCTATGATGCCGGAAACTGATTCCCAGAATCCGAAGAATGTGTCAATGGCATCCTGTAAACATGCAGCTATGACTGGTGCTACGTTGGTTATGAACCATTCAATGAATGGCTGTATGACTCCCGTCCACAATTTGGTGACCGCATCAGCTACTTTTCCACCAAACTCCAGGAACTTATCAATCAGCGGGCTCAGGTACTGGTCCTTAAATTCAACGAATCGGCCCGACAGGTTCTGCAATACTGGAAGGAAATATGTGTTGTAGACATCAAGCAACAGTGTTCCGATTTCCGTGAACCCTTGTTTGAAGGTTGCCAGCATTGGCGCCACATGTTCATCATATGTTGTGCCAATCTTTTCAAAAGTCTCCGCAACCAAATCTTTGATTGTAGAAAAGATAGGTTCAACCGCGCTGAATGTATCCTCCAGGGTTGTCCTGATATAATCCGCATTTTCTACGAATGGGGCTGTAATGGTGTCCAGCACATCTGTCGCAAATGTCCCAGCCAATTCCGTGGCTCCCATGAAGGCCTCGGAAAATATTCCGATAATATCTGCTGTAATCTGCTTCGCGCTGTTACTCCTGAGGGATGAAAATACCGTTGCAAGTGCTTTGGAAAAATTCCCGCTTATCTCCGCGATGCGTGAGCCAATATCAAACATGGACACAATATACTCAATGACACGGTCCTTATTCTGCTGTAGGAACAGGCTGATTCCACCCAGCAGGTTATCTGCTATGGATGCTCCTATACTGGCGGCAGAGCCAGCTATCTTACCCAGGTTAATAGCCAGGATATTAGCAAACCGGTTGGCAGCCTGCTCCACCTCTGGAGATGTAAATATCTCCGTCAGACTATCCTTGATGTTTTGGATAGATTCTTTCATGCTGTCCAGGACGCTGGTGTCGCCAAATCCAACCTTAAACCCTGCCATGAATAGGTTTTTGAGTTCCTTTGCCTTTTCAATCAGCCCGGCATACTTACTGTCCATCTCATCCACGGCCGATGTATCAAGTTCGCCCATGTCGAACTCATCCGCAGAGTACCCACCATCCGCACCGCCTCCGGAACCACCGCTACCGGAGTCTGTCTCCGGGTTGATGATATTGAGTTCATCAATGCCTGTGCTGACACTTTTCATGTCCTTGGCGGCCTTTTTAGCGGCACCTCCTGCCCCTCCGGCAGCTGCTCCGGCCTTGTCAGCGGCCTGTGCCACTGCCTCCATTCCTGCGGCGGCGGCAGATGCTCCTCCCGAGCCCTTCTTGCCTGTCACCATTTCGGTAAAAGCCTTAAAGGCATTGGCCAGGCTCATCAGTTTGCTGATGATACGGTTGATTACCTGTATGACCGGGGTCAGTACATTTATAAGGCCCTGACCGATTGTGGCTTTAAGGCTGTCAAATTGCAGTTTCAGAACACGTACCTGGTTTGCCCAGCCATCCGCTGTCCGGATGAAGTCCCCGGACGCAAGGGACAGCTGGTCCTGCACAAACTTATACCGCAGGGCCACCTTCTCAGCCTCAGACATCTTGGCCGTGACCTTACCATAGCCGTTCGCCAGGGCGTAACTGTCCAGGGCGCTCTGGGTCATGACGATGCCCAGGTCCTTAAGGGTCTCCGTCTCACCCGTAAATACAGATTTTAATTTGGTGTAGGCCTCGTCCTGGCTGATGTTGTAGAAGGATGCCACATCACCGGCCAGGCCAGTCAAGGTCGTGGACATCTCATAGGCTGCCTGTTCACCAAAGCCAAAAGCCTTGGCCATTGCCCCAAACGTTCCGGTAAACTTCTTGGCCATGGTCTCGGACAGGCCGAAGGAGGTTATAGCATTCTTAGCAAAGTCATCCACCTGTTTGGACATCCGTGGGAATGTGACATCCACCACATTCTGGACTTCCGCAAGGTCGGAACCCAATTCAATGCATTGTGCACCGAAGTCTATGATTTTTTTTACCGCAAATGCCGCCGCCAGGGCGGCACCTGCCTTTTTGGCCAGTCCCTGAATACCAGCCATCTGCTGCTTGAATTGATTCTGGTTGACCACAAGGTCAAGGCCAATCTGGCCTACGCTGTCAGCCACGGTACCACCTCCTATCCACACATGGCCGCGAACATCTTCTCCAGGTTGGCCATTTCCTTCTCGAAGGTTTTCTCATCCATTTCTTTCATTTCCCGGTTACGCCAGTCATCATATATCCGGCGCTGGTCCTTTGTATAATGCTTGATAATGTCCTTATCCGTTTCAGACCGGATGGCCACCACCCGTCCCAAGGCAGTCTCCGGGGACAGGCCGGCAATCAGCGCCTTGAACTCGTCCCAAGAGACTGACTCAAATTCCTTCGTTCGTATACGCAACCCGTACTGCGACAGGAAGCTGGAAACTATCAGGTCCCAGTCCTCGAACATGTCGTAGTACGGGTCACTGCTCTCCCGGGCTGTCTACCTCATCGGTAATCAGCTGTATGGATTCCATAATGACTGTAACCAAATCCTTAAATCCGATTTTCAGCTTTTCAATCTTCTTCTTGGACTCTTCGGGGAACATCAGGTTGTAGGCCTGCAGAACTTCATCCATTCCGGGGGCATCTGCCGACATCAGTCCCATGACCTTAAGCATGGTCGGGGCATCTGCATTGACCTCCAGCACCTCACCCTTAATGACAAGGGATGGATTTCCCTCAAAACTCAGCTTATCCGTGATATCTACTTTTCTCGCCATTGTCCAACCCTCCTTATACTGTTAACGATTGCGCTGGAGTGAAAGTTGGCTTACCATAACCCGTCACCTCAAACTCCAGACCGTCAATATTTGTCGTGTCACCACCTCCGGGCGTCGTCACATTAACGACTACGTCACAGGCCAGCTTTGCTCCACTGACCATGGTCCACTCAAACTTGGTCATCACGTCCTGTCCAAACTTCCACGCCAGGCCGGCAATATAATCATTCCCCGGGTCCCCAACCGACCGTTTTCCCTTGAAGCTGAACCCAAGTTTCTTACCGGTCATGGCAGCCTTGGCCCATCCGGCAGCATCCATGGAATACCACTCCTCAACGGTACCGTCTATGGATGGTGCAAAGTTCTCCAAATCGGCTGGCATCACCATCTGTTCATCTGTACTCTCAAGGCCCGCAGTGCCAAACTTAAACGCATTGTTATGCACGGGATACACTTTTCCCTTTGCTGCATCTGCCATCTCTTATACCTCACTTTCTCTGATATACAAAATCCAGCCATATCACATATTCGTAGACACCCTTATCATCCGTCCCCACGTCCACTGGTTCCGGGACCTGGAGGATGATGCAGTTGATGGGTGTATCCCCTATGGATAGGCTGGATACGTTTTTAAGTTTCTCATATAACTCATAGGCGGCCCGTTCTGATGCCTGCACATCCCTATCCCAATGGACCAGCAGTGATATACGCCGGACATCATAGCTGCTGTAATCATGGCCACCCAGCGCCATCACGGGAGGGCCGCTGCCCTGCCGGTGATACACGCCTATGGAATGGTCTTTCTTACTGTTCAGTTTCCCGATATAGACATTGCTGTCAGCTACAATCCCAAGGCCTCCTATGTATCCCCGGATGTCATCCAAGGTCAGCATCATACACCACCTACTTTCTTGTAAAACCGCTTAAATGCGTTCCTGGCAAAATCCTGGCTTACTCCACCAGGTAGCCACGGTTCGTACCATTCTCCGCCGGCAAACGGGTTCTCGTCCGTCTGGAAGTCATACTCTGGATGGTAATAGAGGCGGCGCGCATAAGGTGTACTTACTACCAGAGTTGCCTTCCCCTGTCTGGAATGGCTGTAATCCGCAAAGAAACTGTCCTCCTCTAGGCGTCCAGTATCAAATGGCATCACCTGCGCCTGCACCACCTCTGTGTGCAGGGCTTCCGCTGTCATTTCCAGGGCAGTCACTGCTGCCTGTGTCAGCTGCTTAATCCGCGGGAAGTTCATCTTTACAGTTGATTTAACCTGCATCAAACCACCTCCAGTTGGCAATAGTTCACTGTCCCGTCCGGATTCCTGGCCTTCATCCCCTGTTCAATCCTCCGCTCTTCCCCAAATATAGTAACGGTACCCCCGCTTAAGGTTGGGAAGTCTGGGGCAATGTCCCCAGGGAACATGGCTGTGCCGGTTATCTGCACCAGCTTCTTTTCTGTGGTCAGAATGGTCTTGGCCCGGTCCTGGAAGTTACATTTTAGGTCCAAGTCCACTACCTTCTCTGGATGGCCGCGGTTGTCTGTATCCTCTGATTCCAGATGGACGTGTATATCCGTCCTGCATAGCCGTTTTGGCACTAAACATGGGTATTTCATATCCTCACCTCGCTAACCGGCAGCACAGACCCGTCTGGGACAGCAGAGCGTACACATCGCGCTTCATGGCTACACCCTTGTCTGTAAATACGTTCCAGCTGCTACCGAACTGTGCGGATACACCGTTGATGCTGTAGCCATGCAGGATGGTATTAATCTCGTCCGCGTTCTCATACTCAAAGTCCGCCTGCTGGCAGACCACTTCCTGTATGGTTTCCTGCTGGAAGGCCGTCAGATTAGAAAATCCCCGGCCTACAATCCGGTTGTAGGTCAGGGAATCAACGTGGCGGCTGGCCTGCTTAAGGGCCCTGTCCAGCTCATCCATGGGGATTACGGTCCCCTTGTATACATCACAGTAATATTCATATGTGACATAGGGTTCATAGGGCATATTACTCACCTGCCTTTTTACTCTCCGCTTTCTTTGCCGGTTCCTGCTTTGCGGCCCGGAGTGAAGCAAGTTCCTCCCTCAACGCTACATTTTCGGCATCCCTTTCAGCCGCCAGGTCCTGAAGGCGCTCAATCTCTTTCACTGCCTTCATGTGTTCATCATAAGGTATTGTCTTTCCGCGTCCATATGCGGTCACCTGGCCATCATCGCCCACAATATCAAAGCCAGCGTCCTGATAGGACTTCTGCTGGCTTTCATCAATGGTGTACTCTTTATTTCCCTTAACTGCTCTCATACTACCTCCTTACGCTCCGGCCGCTTCCACATTCATGGCACACCCATCAACCTTCTTTTCAAGAAGGAACAGGTCTCCGTAGCAACGGTTCTGATACAAATACCCATCTGCCGTCCTTGAATCTGTTCCTGGGGTAAACAGCTTGATATAGCTGTATTTATCCCGGCATACCACGCAAGAGGTATGAATCAGAATCCAGTTAATCTGCTTCGCATCAGAAGCAGCCACACATCCTGTAGTGAAGTCATACTTAGTCTTCATCCTGGCCGCAGGCACCATCTTAATGGTCACATCATCCAGGCTATGTACCTTACGATTGATTGTGGACGGGGACGTTACGGTCATGACCCTCTGAAGTCCTTCCGCCTCCTTCACAATCTTATTCATGGTTGGGGTGACATACAGCATTCTCCCTTCTTCCGGGACACCAGCCTCATCCATTCTCGCCATCTCCTCATCAAAAGCTTCCAGGAAGTTGGCTGCCGTGATGACATCAGTACTGATACGGCCAGAATAAGCGGTCAGTTCTGCATGAAGTTTGGAATAACGATAGGAATCTTTTTCCGGGATAGCCTGTTCGGTCTCAAAGGTGTTCTGTATGTTTGCTACGGATAAGGTCAGGTTTGTTTCGTCAATGTCCATGGGGTCAATCCAGAACTCAACATCCCTGTCGTGTTCCAGTTTCTTTGCCTCCCAGTCATTACTGAGCGTTCCTGAGTTAAAGCCTGGTGTCCGGGTATGGTCTTTGTATCCGGTCACTGCCATCCTCGGAAGCTTGATGGTCTGGGCGTTAATGAATTTCACCTGCTGATTGCTCTGTGTCAGTGCATCAGAGCACAACTCCTTTGCATATTTCTGCTGGAGCAGCTGTGTAAAGGTTGTTGCATAATCATATACTGCCATTTCTTAATCCTCTCTTTCATTAAAGTCCGAACGCCTTTTTAAGGGCGTCATCCGTTGTCTGGGTCTGTTGCTGCCCGCTGGCTGCGCCCACCTGGATGAATCCGCTGGATCCTGGTGTCTGGGGTTTCAGTGCCGGCACGTCCTCCAGCACCTTGTTCAGGGCTGCCTTAAGTGCCTCATCATTGATTTTCCCATCCTGTCCCATGACCTGACCTAAATCAGCCATCTTGAGGACATAAGGGATTGTCTTGGCGTCAATTCCCAGGGATACTGCGGCCATGGTTGCCGCGGCCTGCATCTGTGCCTGTTGGGCGAGGGCCTGGGCTTGGGTGGCCTGCTGCTGTAACGCAGCCACATCTGGTTGCGATGCCGCCTTCTGCTGCTTGAATGCAGCAATCGCCTGCTCTACTTCTTCCTGGCTGAGTCCCTGCTGCTTGAAGTAGGCTTTCAGGGCCGTGTCCTCCTTAGCTGCGAGGGTTCCCTCCAGCATCTGCTGGATTTTGGCATAATCAATTATTGGGGATGCCGCCTGCTGGCTGGCCTGGGCTCCCTGCTGCTGGGTCTGTGCCCCTCCCACTCCCTCGCCGCCTGCCCCGCCTGCGGGCTCTGCAAATAACTGTAAGTTCATTGGTAACATGTCTCTCATCGTCAATACCTCCATTTTAAGGGTGTCACCCTGTGATTTTCGTTTCATCCATTGTCATCAGTGTCACTGGCCATGCAGCAGTTTAAAGCCATGCTCGTGTTTGGGCGTAAAAATAGCACCCAGGATAATCCTGCGTGCTTACTCCTCAATCTTATCAGTCAACAAACATCCAGTCCTCCGCCAGCATATCTGCCTGACTTGCCAGCCATCCCATCTGTACGCCGCTCGTGCCAACAAACGCTATGGCTTTATTTCCGATGGCATCATGCGTGCAGTTTACAATCTCGCCATCTGCATTTTTATAGCTGATACTGGTTGCCAGTTCGATATACTGGTTTTTCCCATTCCATCCCTGTCTTTTAACTTTTAATCCGCGTTTCATGTATTTAACGGCATCGCCGAAACCAAAGGTGGCAGTTCCACCCAAGATGGGTGTGTTTTCCCCATTGGCGACATCCCATTCATCCGACAGCACATTCTGCAATGTATATTCCACTCTTTGTGTTTCGCGAATATCAAGCCGCTGATTATCCTTTGTGTACATGACGACGGTTTCCTTCTTCGGGTCCCAGCACCAATACCCTCCCCAGGACGGGAGTTTCATTGGGATACCTTTTTTCATCTGATTCAGTGCGTCCAAAAAATTCATATGTTTCCCTCTCTTTCCGTTGCGATATCGCAACAAATAAAATACCACCGGCCATTAATGACTGGTGGTTATAATCCCGGTATTGTATCCTTTATTCCTTTTGCAAGGTTTGCTGCTTTCTTCATCAAAGTATTTTCTTCCAGATATTCAAGGCCCTTCAACGTAATCTCAGGCCTTGTCAACGCCACCCTGGGGTATCCGCAGTCAAAGGCATTCCATGTCTGCCCACCTGTAATATACCCTTCATTCAACAGCATGGCCATTATACGGCTCCATTTCGGTACAGACAGTTCGAGTCTTTCAGCAGATAGGATTTCCCTATCTATTTCCTCGCAGTCCATTGATTTCTGAAGGATGCGGAGTATCTTATAAATCAACCGGAAATCATCCATACATACCCTCCTTTATGGTTACTGGGATTTTTCATGCTCCTCGACAATTTTCCTTAACTGCTCTTTCCATTCCTCCAGGGTGTATTTTCCACCAAGGCAGAAAGAAATATCCTTAAGCTGTCCGGTAATTGCGTATACCTTCCGTCTTAATGCCTGAAGTTCCTCATCGTTCCGCATCCGGTTCTTGAATTCTTCCTTCATCATTGCTTTATTCACCTACAACTTTCAAAAATGCAAGATATAATTCACCCAACTCCTCTTTGAGGAATTTAACCGTTACATCATCCCCTTGGTAAAGGGCAGTGAACACGTTTGCAAACACTTCCAACTCTGAATACCCTGGGATACCAATATATTGTGATTCATGATAGGCATCGCCCACTATCACATTATCTGTCAGGCACCCCAGTATATCGCTGATGAGGTTATTATACTCCAGTTCTCCTCCAGGAGCAAATAATTTATTATATCTATCCGCATCTTTCAGCAACCTTTTCTCTGATTCTAAAATAGCATCCGTAAACTGTACATTCATTGGGCTTCCAAACTCGTTGTGGTCAATCCGGTGCGCCAATTCATGTATCATGACCTCTCTATAGTCATAATATTCATACAACGGATGGGCTGGGTTAACTACAATTGTGTCTGTATCCGGGTCATACGCATACGCATGTTCAGCCGTCTCCTTAAGCACAACAAATTCATCCTCCGTGTATTTATCGACTAAATCTATCATTTTCTCAGGTGTATCATCCCGATACACCTTTATCTCATCTGAAACCGTGTATCTCTCCCCTGCCTCCCCCTCCCATTTCTCGGATTTCTGTTTATACTGCTTCTGATTTTCTGGTGACAAAGAATATTCCGCCAGCCGCCCATATTTCTCTACCTGCCTTGAAGCATACTTCCGTTCAGCCTCCTGCTGATTGGCCTGGCCGATGTCTTCCAGTTCCTTTTCACTCCAGATATCGTCCGCCGTGGAAATGCCGGGGAAGTACGTTGTGTGGCTGTCCTTGCATCTGGGATGATACAGGCCGGCCGCAACGGCCTTGCTCATGAGGGGATACGGACCATCGGATTTCTTTCCGCCGGACCAGACGTCGTCAATCAGGACCTTACCGACAAATGGCAGGCACTTCGGACACGGGTTCCCGCGCTTGCTGACAATCACGGTAGTAATCCCCCATTCTTGACGCTTCTCTCCTTCTCCTTGCAGATACGCCCGCTTGGATGCCGTCCGGATGGCCATGTCGGCATAATCTGCCAGGGTATGACGGGCACCATTGGCATACTCTACACAGTTAAGGCCCCGTGAGAGCATGTCCCTGGTAGCCATGTCCACTGCCTTCTCGTAGGTTCCTGCACCGGTATTGGCATAAACCTGGGCATTGAAGATTGCCTTACGATAATCATCATTAGCTTTACGCAGGACAGCCGTCTCCGCCGCTTCCATGTCGTGGGTAGTGGCCTCGATCAATGCTTCCAGCTTCCGTTCATTCAGTTTAAAAAACTCGGCGGTGGCACCTTTGCTGATTTTCCTGGCTGGAAATCCTTTGCGAATGGCGTTCAGTATCTGGATTTCCTGCTGCATGTTACCTTTTTGCCTGGATATCCGTATCAGCTCACCTATTTCCTTGTTGAGATTCTGAAACTGCTTTCCATACCGTTTTCGGTTATCCCTCTTATACTTTTCCAGGGCCTTAAGCTGCTCTGCCTGCCACATGGACCACTCAATACCCTCTTTGGTTTCCTCGGCCCGATGTCGGTCCATATTGCGTATCATAGACTTGATAAGTTCATCCTCTATGGCTTTGAAGGCGGCGCCGATATCGTACTCATTATGTTGCACTCATCAGCGCCCCTTCCGCTCCAGGCGTGCCTCCTTCTGACAAATACACTCCCTTATTTGCATACACATTGAATCCCTGCGCCTTGAATTGCCGTGTCAACGCCTTGAGCTGGGTCACGCTGCTGCATTTATCGCAACGCAGTTCCGCGTACCCCTGCTTCTCAATTGCGTAGATACCCAGTGGTACCTGTTCCTTTGCCACCTGCAGCAGTCCCTGGTACTCCTTCTGGCTCATCTGATACAGACGGTTCATTACCTTGACCTTCATCTGGCTTTCCTCCCTTCATGTTAAGTTGAAAACTGCCAGCAGCCGTATTGATTCCGGGTTCTTCCACTTTCGCAATGCCCTGCTCTGCCTTCAATCGCGCTATCTCCTCTTGTTTCCATGCATCGTCCTTGCTATCACCATACAATTCCTCCACCTGAGCCTCGATGCTCATCATTGGAACGCCGGGACGGGCCTTGGCCAGGGTCTCCACCTGGCTCTCAAAGGATGGGTTTGCATACTCACCGAAGGGGATATCCACTTTGACCTCCTCCACCCCCTTACCATGAAGGATATTGCAAGCGTTGATTGCCGCGCTGACCAGCTCCGGAAGAGTCTCCTGCAGAGCCTCCACAATAGCATTCCGGGTGTACAGGGTAGCTTTTTCCTTTTCGCGCTGCGCTTCGGCGTTGTCCAGCTTCTTGACATCAATCCCCAGAGTGGATGGGCTGATAACGCCCTGCAGGCACAGGTCCAAAGCTGTACAATAGGACGCCAGATAACTATCGTGGGGGATAGTTGGCTGCACCACATTGACCTTGTTATCTGCATTCTCTGACATATCATTATCAGAAGCAAAATATCGGTCGTCAAATGGGTTCGGCCGGATGACCTTCCCTGTCTCCGGGTCGTGTGGCACCAGGCAGTCCGGTATGTACGTCTTGGCCCGACCAGCACGCAGCGCATCCATCCACTGGGACCAGGCCTCGTCAAAGGCATCAAAACTGTCCAGCTTACCGTCAAAGATGCTGCCACCGCGTCCCTCGTATTTGGTGGATTCATAGACTTGCAAGGGTACGGCCAGCATGACTGTATCATCAAACTTCGTATCTTTTATTCCCTTTGTGGCATCGATGGCATTAAGGGGCACCGACGTGTCACCCTTATACAACTCGTTACGTATATAGCCGTATCCATAATGCTCATACAGGACATACTGCTGATACCCGGATTTGTAGGGGGTCTTGAAAACAACTTCCTTCACCCGGTCCCGGTTTCGGACAATCTCAACCCGCTCCCCTGGATACCACTCCAGGATTGGATACTCACTGACGGTCGTGTCAACCGTGACCTTGAAGGCGCCGTCCCCGATGTACAGGACCTCCTTCAAGGCCTTCTCCAGCTTACGAGTGAACTTATTATCCTTTGCAATGTCCTCCCACAGCTGCCGCTGCTGGTCGTTACCTGCAAAATCAAAATCATTCATGTCATCCAGGACAATGCCTGACAGGATACGGATAATCAGCCCGGGCAGGCCGGTATGTATCTTGCGCATCTCCATACCCGGTGTACACCTGCTGGCCCAGAACTTGTATCTGTCAGCGTACTCTGGAGCCTGCTGATACATCTGCTCCAGCTCGTTACCATCACCACGGTACCAGATGCGATTTCGGATGGCATTGGTCTCGAAGTCCAGGACCTCGTTAATCTGGATGCAGTTCCCGCTGGCCGGTACCACATTCAGCCAGCTGCGGATGCCCCGCTTGATAGTCTCACTCATGTTGTTCAGCCACCTCATTTCTTCTCAGCCTCCTCGAATCCAATCAGGTTCCGGTATGGTATCCAGGCATACTGATTGGCATTAATGGTATGGTCGTTCCTGTCCTCCGGCTTGTCCTTCTCGTCATCCCAGGAGTACCGGTCCAACTCGGACAGATGCTCCGCACAGGTATCTACTACTAGGTAACACCCCTGCTGTATCCAGCCCAGCTGCAGGTTGATACGGTCGATGATTCCCAGCTGCTTGTACGCATCCCAGAAGTTATACAGACAGCCCTTAAGCCGCTTGTATTTGCGTAGCTCCGTGATGGTCGCCTGGTCCGCATTGTCTATATACACATCCTTGGCAAACCCCCAGTCCTTGCGGCACTGCTCCAGAAAGGCCACGAACTTGACTGCTGTGTCACTGGGGGCCAGTGGGACATCCAGTTTGGCGTTGTTGTAGACCTTCTCAGCCAGGGTAACAAGCTTTCTGTCCTCCGTGATGCCCTGGAATATCATAGCTATGGTATCTGGGGACTTAGAGGAGTAGGATGTGTCCAGGGCGGCAGTGAACTTTTTGAATTTCAGTGCCTTGGCCTGCTTGACTGTGATGACATGCTTAGACCGCTCGAAGTTGCTGAAGATCAGGCCGGTTGCCTTGCCTCTCAAGCCCTGGATCTTGTTTTTCCAGATCTTTGTGCCCTTCGGCGTGTTGGTCATGATCTGGTCCAACTTCTCCTTGGACAGGCCCAGATTATGGGCAAAAGAAAAGAACCAATGCACCCAACCGGGTTTTGGTTCCTCCTGTAATTCATCCATTATCTCTTTTGGTGTTTCATCTTCCCACTCAGGCAGTGGCCTGGAACAGTTGATATACTCCTTATACACATCCAGGCCCGGGTCATCCGGGTTGAGCGTGGCCATCAGGTAATCGCTTCTCATGGCGGCCTCACGCACAAACTCTATGTCGGCCGTGTTAATCTCATCAATGTACAGGCATCCGTACTGGCCGCCCAGGGCATCCTTCCACTTGCGCTTGTTGCCGTAGCCGACAACAAAGATTATCTTATCGCCGCCGGATGTGTGGAATAGGATGTGAGGCATGTTATATCCACCGCCGCCGTTGCCTTTGTACTCCACCAGCACGCCGAAGTCATCCAGGATGCCCAGGTCCTTCTGGATGATGTTCTTCTCGGCGGCGCCGGTGTCATCCGCAGCCAGGATGTGCAGCTTTTTGGGCGATTCCGCTACCTTTAGCATGAATTTGAATAACCCCACCGTGGTCTTGCCGGCCGCCGTGGTACCCTCCAGGAACTCCACCGGGGCATCACAGCGCAGGAACGCCTTGTACTTATCCGACAGCAGTAATCTACCCGCGCTCATTACCCACCACCACGCATCTGCTGGAGCAGGTCGTCAAGCTTGGTCTTTTCGGTATCCAAGCCGCCGGACAGCTCCACCTTATCCTTAAACATCCCCAGATGGCGCCCCAGGAGCTCCAGGGCTCTTACCCTGTCATAGGTTTCCACGTTTATCCCAAACTTAGTTTCTTTGATTGCGGAGATAGCCGCCCGCTTCTCCTCTGGCAGTTCTTCAGTCGGGATTATTCGAACCACATCCCTTGTCTGCATCTGACCGGTATCTGGATCCACCACATAAGAGTTGTTCCGGATAACCGGCTCCCGCACAACATGTGCAAAATCGGTGCCGTTTGCACTGGCAATCTTCCGCAGCTCCTCCAGCACCCAATCTTGGGTAATCTCAGTACGCTTTTCCCGGTCCTTCATGCGCTCCTGGATATATTCCGCAACCTTAGTATTTCTTAGCAGCTTACTACCGTTGACCGCCGCAGCCTCATCCTTCTTGCAGCTCGGATACGCAACCTTGTAAGCCCTGGTGGCATTCAGGCCAATCAAGTATTCCTCACAAAATCGCTTCTGTTTCTTCGTCAATCAGGCTCACCTTCTTTCTGCGCAGGAAAAAGCCTCCACATCTCGGCGGAGGCCCTTAAGGGGAAAATCAATGTCAAATGTATCTGTCCGAATAGCGGGGGCAGGATTTGAACCTGCGACCTCCGGGTTATGGGCCCGGCGAGCTGCCAGACTGCTCTACCCCGCATCAATACCGGCTCGTCACCGGTATGTTCCAACTCACACCGCGGTTGGCTTACGGATACCTTGCACCAGTATGGTATCAACTGGGAGCTGCTCTCTATCCGATTTGCGAAGCTATGAAGAGACAGGAGAACGTCAGCTTCTAATTAGCCACCAGGGTATGGCACCTGGCGGCCGTTAATCAATGTGGGAGGAGGAAACGGCTCTTACACCACTTCCAGCCTATACTATAACATTTTGAAAACGAACAGTGCGAACAAAACGAACAAACATTACTTTTCTTCCATAAATCGCTGAAATTCCATTCTCACGCTGTCCGCTGTGGCCTTTCTTCCCAATTTAATCGCAACTTCACTCCAGGACATCTTCTGAAATATCGCATATCTAATAATCCGCTGCATCCTCTGAGGTATTGCATTCATCCAAGTCTCCACCCGAACCTTGATTCTTTCCGCATCCGCTTTTCGCTCCTCTAACAGATGCTCATAGGTCTCCAGTGCTCCTGGCTCGCTCACAACCGAATAGGCCATCCCCTGAATCTTAAAGCTCTGGGCCGTATAAGGGAACTCTTTCATGGACCCATGAACTCTGTCCTGTAAAATAGTCTTACGCTGCCGCTTAACCCTCCGTATATCTTCCTCAGTTTCCTTTATCAGCTCGCAGGCGTCTATGTATTGGCTCAAAATATCCTTGTCCATCGGCATATCCTTGTCCATCGGAATCACCTCCCCGTCAGTATTCCCACCAGAGTACAGTAAAAGATAACTGCACAGACATCTTTCTTTCGACAATAGTACCATGCCATCAGAAGATTCCCCAACAATACAGTGGTTCTAATTATTTCAAATATTATTGGCTCCACCTCCAAACTCTCTTTTATACCACATCCGCAGCCTTGCCAGCTGTACCCTCACGGGCGGCTCCCGCAGCTCCGGAACCGGGCACAGGCTGGTGTACATGTAGGCCGGCGCCGTCCGTATGCGCTCCTTGATTGCCTCGTCCGTTTGGGCGGCCAGAGCCTTGCTGTGGTCGATGCGGCTGACCTTGGACTGCTTACTGTCTTTCTTTCTCATAGACACCACTGCCTCATTACGTCTGTTACCACCTTTAGGAGCTGTACTGCAAGATTCAGTCCTATATAAAATCCTGCTCCTACGATGATGCCAAAGCTGTACCATTCAAGTACCTTTTTAATACACTCCTTGCACATCTCCTGATTCTCCTTTCGTATCAAAGTTTCAGTTTGGTTCATCATGATATTTCAATGCCTGGCCGCAAGTTGGACAGAAATAATCATCATCCTCAACCACATCTGAATCACATACCGGACAGAGGCACTCTGCTTCATCACCAGCTGAATAATATGATTGATATGCTGGTGTCCACACCACCATTCTCGGCTCGCTTTTGTCTTTTAAATACTGGACTTCTCCTGGCGTCAGGCCGGTATCCTCATAGGCTTTCAGCTTTTCTTTCTGTTGCAGCATGATTGCCTTCACCCGTTGCAGTACCGACAACGTAAAAGTATTATCCCGTTCCGCGTTGGACTTTATTGCAGCATCCAGCTCTATGATGTCTTTTTCAAAATCTCTTTCCATCCAGGCTCCTTTCTCCGGTTCTCCCAGAAATCCTAATTCTGGTTACAGCCTTTTTTCACCTTCTGAATCTCTTTCAGTTTCTCAATCAGCAACGACCGGTTCATATCGCAATCCCGGAAGAACTTCCCATCCCGCAGCAGATAGTACTCATGCCGGCCGTAACCATCATGATATTTGGCCTCATAGCTTCCTGACGCATATCCATCGAATATCCTTGCGTGATACACCTTGACCACCATGCTGGTGCCGTCCTCCAGGTCATACCGATAGTACCGTTCCCCGGTCTGTTTCGTCTCAATCCATAACGGCCACGTCTCATATGCATCCACGAAGGCAGCCCGTTGGTCATTGTTCTTAAGCACCGGCAGTTCCGGCTGCTCTGGCTTCGGCGGCGGATTCACGATGTCATCCAAATCGCACACATAGCTGACCAGGGCGCAAACCTTTATTTTCAGCCGGCGGATATGTATGTCATTTTCATCCACATCACATTTTAGCCCATCATTAAGCAGCTTTTTGGCACGCCCCAGTTCATCCTGGGCAATCTGCAGCTCGGTCATGGGTTCCTCCGGGGCCCGGATGTCCTCCTCCGTTTCTGAAATCTCTGTGAATTCACCATCAATCACGGTATCCTGGGATTCCGGCATACCAGGAACATCGTCTTCATGTTCTGATGCCTCATCCTCAGCACTTCCCAAGAGGCTGAGTAATTCCTTTACGTACTTGCCCCAGGTCAAGCTCAGAAATGTCTCGCACATATTATCCTGGAAATGAATCCGTTCCGGGCCGCATTGATAAAAGCCGTACTCCGTTGACCCGCTGTTATGGGGTTCTCCGTGATTGCTTATCAGCTCCTGCCTCAGAAGTTTCACGTTCCCGTCATTGGCGGCCTGCGCACACAGCTTGGACATGTGATGCTGATAGAAGTCCAGAACACATTCCTCCTGGGAAGGGATGGCTGTTTTCCCCTGTTGCACATCCGCGGCTTCCAGTAGCGGACAATCCGGCTCTGCCTTTGGGGTTTCCAGATGCTCCGGGCGCCGCTGCGAACTATAACATTCCAACTCACAGTCACCGCGCCTGACGCATTCCCAGCAGCACACCCGGCTGCAGTCCTCCCCGGTTCCCGGGATGAGCTTATGGGCCTCCTCCAGGGTACAGTCAAATTCTGGCCGGTGGATGCACTTCCCGGACTTTTCCGGACGGGGCGGTTCCGGCTCTGGCTCCGTCTGGGCTTCCTGGTGGGGCTCTGGTTCTTGCTCCGGGGTTGCGACGGTCGCAACTTTCTTCTCTTTTCTTGGCTTCAGTGCCCGGATGGCTTTGACCGACATATCTGGGGTGACCTGTTCCTGCAACTCCTCCTGCATAGGTATCATCTCTATCAGCTGGCTGACATTGTACGACTCATATGCATCTTCCAGCCTCGGCAGTTCTCCTGGCTCTACCGGGATGCCGAATTTGTCATACAGATTGATACACCTGGACGCCCAAGACTTGTCCTTGCCGTATTCATCACCCAAAAACTCGTTAAAGCTGTCATAGCCTTGTCCCTGCCACAGCTTTTCATCCCGGATGATTTTCAGGTAATAACCGAAGCCTACAAAACCATTTTTGATATCCTTGTAGGATATATTCGCCAGCCGCCTGGTATCTATAAAGGTCAATCCTGTTTTCTTAACTTCCTCCATCATTTCCTCCTAGAATCTTATCAGCATCCTTCAGTATGCCTTCATACCGTTCGGCCAGCTTCCGGTGTTCGTCCATCTCTCTTTTATACCGAACGATCTTTGCCTTGTAGCGGCTTACATCCTTCTTTGCATTGGTCAGCTTTTCCTTGTCCCTGGTGTACACGGCATAACAGGGGCTCTGCATCCGCTCATACATCTCCTGCAGTTCTGCCAGCTCCGTACGGCAGTCCACATACTTCTTCGCAAAGGCTTTAGCCCGGTCCGTCTCATCCTGCCGTCTGTCCGTAAGCCATTCCCTGATTTCTCTGGCGTTCTTCTCATCCGGCCAGGAAGCTCTTACCCACTTAAGCATTTTACGTATCTGTGGCCTTCTGGCCTCCTGGAAGAAAGTCTCTAAGTTTATCTCCATCCTCCCGTTTGGAATGTTGAATCTAATTACCATCCTTTATCCTCCTTATCCTCGCCTTAAGGGACTCCATTACCCAATTCTGTACATCATCTTTGCGCTGCAGAGCCTGCATTACATCCTCATCCCGTGTCCCGCTGCACACCAGATGGTGGATGATGACCTTCTCCTGCTGTCCCTGGCGGTGCAGGCGCTTATTGGCCTGGGTGTATAACTCATAGTTCCATGTAAGGCCGAACCAGATGACGTGATTCCCACCCTGCTGCAGGTTCAGTCCGTAGGCGCTGCTGGCCGGATGGGTCAGAAGCACATCTATCTCTCTGGCATTCCAGTCATCCTCATCCTGTGGCGTCTTAAGCTCCCTCACCCTCAATCCGGTTTTCTCCAGGGCCTTAAGGATTCTCGACCGGTCGTGCTGGTAGTTGTAGAACACAAGTGCCGGCTTCCCCTGAAGGGATTCCATCAGCTCCATAAACGCCTCCAATTTGCAGTCATGGACATCATGGACCTGCCTGTCCTCGTCGTAAATAGCCCCATTGGCCAGCTGCAGCAGCTTATTACTCAGGGCGGCCGCACTGGTTACACTAATGTCCTCTCCATCCTCTGGCAGCTGCAGAACCATCTCACGCTCCAGCTCACAGTATGCTTTGAGAGCCTTTGCGTCCAGCTCCACCGGTATCTCATGGTACGTGATATCCGGAAGCTGCAGGTAATCCTCCGCCTTCATGCTGATGCAGATATCGGATATCTTCTCCAGAATACCTTCCTCACTCCCGGGCTTAGCCTCGTAACTGTACACCATGCCGTCTGCTCCGCGCTTATCCGGCTGGAAATACCGTTCCCTGAAATGGGTGTACCGTTTCCCCAGACGCTCGCCGCCGTCCAGCAGGAATACCTGGGCCCACAGGTCGTTCAGACCATTGGGGGATGGGGTTCCCGTCAGCTCTACCATTCTGTCGATGCGCTCTCCTACACTGGCCAACGCCTTGAAGCGTTTAGCGCTGTGGCTCTTAAAACTGCTGCTCTCATCCACCACCACCATGTCAAAAGGCCAGGCGTTCCGGTAATAATCCACCAGCCACACCACATTTTCGCGGTTGGTAATGTAGATGTCGGCCGGCGTGTTCAGTGCCTTCACCCGCTTGGACTGGCTCCCCAGTACCGGGGACACCCGCAGCATTTTTGTGTGGTCCCACTTGGCGGCCTCTCTTGTCCAGGTTCCCTCCGCCACCTTTTTTGGGGCAATCACCAGGACGCGCCGTACTTGGAACCGGTTATACTTAAGTTCCTTGATGGCCGTCAGCGTGGTGACCGTCTTGCCTAATCCCATATCTAAAAACAGACCCAGCTTTTTGACTTGGATAATCCGGTCAATACAGTGCTGCTGGTATGCATGTGGACTAAATATCATGTGGCATCACCTCCCCCTTCCGCTCAGACGAGCTATAAATTATATCTGCAGTCCAACGCCTTGCTTGCTTCCTCGTATCCGGTCAGCCGGAAGAACTCACTCACTCCGTCAATCCCTCTGACCACATACACGGCCTGCCCTAACTCCCGAAGGCGCCTGATCTGTGCGGTTTGCAATACGCTCAGCTTCCCATACTCAGCCTTTAGCTCCACGAATACCGGCGGCCTGTCCGGGAATACCACTATCCGGTCTGGCACCCCACCGTTACCAGGGCTTACCCATTTATAGGCCCGGCCGCCCAGTTTCCTTACCTCCGCCACCAGGACCTTCTCAATATCCTTCTCAAGCATCTTCAATTCCTCCTGTATACCGACTGTCCTTATACGCGTATGTGATATACGTAACAGGTACGTTAGGTGATATATGCGCGTATCTTATTTATCTATTTTTATTCTTATATAGATAATTGGTTTACATAGTTTACATATATTAGTTTTCCTTGTGCTTACAAGGTTTTCCCGTGAACTATACATGTAAACTTGCTGTAAACCTGTAAACTTTCTCCCTGTAAACCACGTAAACCTTGCATACTTTCTTTTTTTTCTTTAAAGTTTACATGCGTTCAAATCCCTTTTGCGTACCATAGGGACCAAACCGGCGGACGCTTTTGTTCCTTCTCCATCCTTTTATACCTGTAAGGATATTGTTGATTTCCGTGCTGTCCGAGCGCTTCATGTACTTGGCATCACTGTTGAAACATTCCACCCATATCTCCACCGCGCATACTTTTTCACGCGGCACAAGTGTGGCCCCATCCGGCAGCTGCTTATTACCGTTCCAGAACATCCTGCGGTCAAATAGAGCCATCGAATCCCAGTTTGAAGGTATTGGCTTCTCCAGGAAGTCCTGTATGATTCCCTCTTTCCCTGACAGCTCCCTGTGGCTCTCCTGCTGCTCCATGGCCGCGGCCTCTATCTCTTTAGGCAGATACAGCTGTTCCCCCATAGCCCAGTACATGTAGGCTTCCGCCCATATCTGGTCCACCTCACCCGGCATATCCGTCCAGATGGATTTCTGCGCCGGATGCAGGCCTACATCTACCGGCCAGAACCGGCGGTTGCCCGTTGCATCCTTCAGAAACTCATTGTCGTTGCTGGTCCCGAAGAACACACAGCGCCTCGGGTGCTTCTCTGTCTGTCTGCCATAGGCCGCTCTGTAGATATCAAAACATTTACTTAAAAACTGTTTGATGGCGGATGTCTCCTGTTTTGTAAAAGCCGTAAGCTCTCCCACCTCATTAATCCACGTTCCCTGAATCAACTCCGCGGCGTCCTTGCCCTCAAATGATGTCAGGCTGTCTGAAAACCATGCCTTCCCCAGATTGTCCAGAAATGTACTCTTTCCGATTCCCTGTGGTCCTGTAATGATGGGCATGTTATCATATTTCACACCGCCCACCACGGCCCTTGCCACGGCCGCGCACAGAGACTTACGCATGACTGCCCTTGTATAAGGCGTGTCATCGGCTCCCAGGTAGACACTTAACAGGGTATCCACCCGTTTTACCCCATCCCATGTGAGACTCTGAAGGTACTGCTTGACCTCGTTAATCTTGTTCTGCTCTCCCACAATCGCCAGGGCATCCGTCATGTTGTTCCGGGCCGTAATGCCATAGTATGTTTCCATGTACCAGTAGAAACCCGAAATGTCCGTATCAGTCCATAACCGTTTCTCTGTCTCCTTGTTCCATGGCACCGCGCCCAAGACCAGACCCCTGCCCGCAAATTCATCTGTGACAATTCTGCCTTTCAGAAGCGGATCATTTTGCAGTACCAGGATAATGTTATTCACCGTCTTCTTATAATTCCCGTTCCCGTCCACTGCCAGTTGTCCCAGCCAGTCCAAGTTTTCAGGATCCGTCACCGTGGTTCCTTCAGCGGAAGCGAACGCCGTCACAGCCGCGTCATGTTTCTCCCGCGCTATCCGGTCAGCCACCGCCTTGTCAGCTAGTGCAAGCTTACTCATGGCCACGAAGGATGGCAGCTTGTTGACTGGTGTTCCGTCTTTGGCTGCGGCATCCTTATCACCGTACATGTGCAGCCGGACCAGGTCGAACGCGTTGACCAGCTGGCCGCAGCAGGGGTCGTGGGAGTGATGGGAATACAGGAACAGGCCGCCATCATATACGATGGCGCCGCCGGTTGTCTCGCCTCCGGTGTAGGTGTAGCGCCCCGTTGTGGCCGTCTCATCATACATCCCCGGTATGAACCGCTCCATCGCCTCCACGATGCCGTACGTCCGGCAGAATGCGCCTATGATACCCCGTTTTGCCGTGGGGTCCTCCTGCCTGGCCAGCCTGCGCCGCTCCATTGCCTCCGCTCCAGGCACCTGGGGCCACTGGGTGACGTCCTTCCAGTCCCCGTACATCCCCAGCAGCCCGTCCAGGCTGCAGAACGGCTTGTCATATACCTGGTATACATACTGGCTGTCGCTGCAGCAACTTGGCCAGTACATGAGCCTGTGAGGTTCAAACGTGGTCGGGTCACAAAATTCAATCCCCAAAAGAGACGCCAGTTTCCTGGCCGCCGGCTCATACTCGTCTGCCGTTGCTGTCCGGTCCACCGGTACGATGACACGCAGCCGTGGCGCATACCCGCTGTGTTTCCGGGTGCTGTACACGGCTGCGGCGCACCCCAGTCCGCCCACGCGCCTCAGGATGTCATCCGTCTGCCCCGCGGGTATATTGTCCAGGTCCAGTGTGAGCAGGTCCCTGCCCTCCACGTGGTCCTGCTTCCTGCGGTTCCCCTTCAGGGTGCCGCCTACGAATCCGCCTATGTCCTTAAGTTCATCCTGCTGCGCCTTTGGGAAAGCAAGGTACTGCTCCAGCGTCTCGTCTCCCCTTACCGGGGTGCTGAGCTTCTCTGTGAACTCGGACCACATCATGGTGCTTCCCGGCCACTGTATCGCCTTCCGGCTTCCTGCTGTGCTGATATGCAGCATTCTGTTATTCTGCACCCTGTTCCCTCCTAGTCCTTCATGTAGTAGTCGCTCTCAAACCCGGCTCCCTTAAGTACCAGTCCCGGCGCCCAGGGTATCGGTTCGGCCATCAGACCGCATATTTCGTCCACCGTTGTTTCCATAGGTGCGTCAATGATAACCTCGTCATGCACATGGAACACCACTTGCAGGCCTCTGGCCGCAATCCGTTCCAGTGTCACGGCCAGGCAGTCCCTGGCGATGGCCTGGACGATGTTCTCAACTAACCTGCCTCCGTATGTATGGTCAACTGTCCACTTTTTTGATGCCTGGCTGATTCCGTAATAGTGAAGTGTTGGTTTCACACGGCCGTAGGGATCTTCACACTCCTGTAGAAATGGTCTGGCATAATACAGCCTCCTCCCACTGGGTAGGCGGATTGTGAGGAATGACTGCCCGTAAATCAGGTCCCCTTCCAACGTGAATACAAGCCCGTTGATGCCCTGCGGCTGTGCCGTCTGCATTGCAGCAACCGCTGCATTCTCCACTTTATACCATAGGTCCTTAATCCGTGGGTTTGCCTGCCTCCATCTCTGTACGATTTCAGGCAGCTCTTCCTCCGTCAGTCCGTTCTCCAGGGCATGCATCCGGACCAGCGCCGCTGTCCCTCCCTGGTATCCCAGGGCCAGTGTTGCGACCTTACCCTTTGCGCGGTACTCATATTCCGGATTTCCCTTTACAATACGTTCAAACGGTATCCCAAACATCTGGGAGGCGGTTGCCTCATAAATCTTCCCGTGGGAGGCGAACACCTCGTTCACCCACTGTTCGCCCGCCAGCCAGGCAATTACACGGGCCTCTATGGCCGAGAAATCAGCCACCACGAACTTCCGCCCCTCCGAGGGTATGAAGGCCGTCCGGATGAGCTGTGAGAGCGTGTCAGGCACGTTTCCATACAGCAGACGGACGCCTACATAATTCTTAGCCTTCACCAGCTTCCGGGCATGATCCAGGGTACTGAGGTAGTTCCGTGGCAGGTTCTGCATCTGTGTCAGGCGCCCGGCCCAACGCCCTGTACGGTTACCCCCGTAATACTGTGTAAGACCTCGGATGCGGTCCCCCTCGCCCTTCTGGATGTCCATGGCCGTATACTTCTTGACGGACGTCTTCCCTAGCTGCTGGCGTATCTCCAGCACGCGCTGTATCTTCTCCGTCGGCTGGTCCTTAAGCAGGTCCGTCACTGTATCCTTTTTAAGGTTTTCCGCTTCCGTGCCGTTATCCCTGAGCCACTTGAGGAGCTGCTGCTGGCTGTTCGGGTTCTGCAGCCCGGTCAGGCCGACGGCCTCGTCCGTCAGCTTCTGGGTGCTGATGCCGTCTATGTACAGCGCCCCCTCAATCAGCCCTGTATCCACCCGGACACCATAAGCGTTCATGAGAACATCCATCTGCCACAGGCGTTCCTCTTCCTCTGGCATCGGGAACAGGTCCAGCCGCTTCAGTATCTCATGTTCTGTGACTACGTCTTGTTTGCAGTATTCCTTGAACAGGGCCCATTTGTCTGCATCATGCCATGGCTGGTTCCATGTCCGTCCCCCATTGGTCCTGGTTGGCTTGCAGGGTACACAGAAATACCGTATCAGAGTCTTGCCGACCGCAAGCTTCTGCTTGTCCTGCGGCAGCCCGATGGCCCTTCCCGTGGCATCCAGGCCGGCGGTGTATCCACAGTACAGGCCGTGGGCCATGGTGCAGCGCCACTGCTGGATCGGTGTCTCATAACCGGCGCGGTTCAGGCAGTACCATTCGAACGCCGCGTTATAAGCGTGCTTAATTACATTGGGGTCCCTCAGGGCATCTTCCCATATCTCCGGTAGGAATGATTCATCTGCCGAAAGGTCTATGACCTCCACCGGCCCGTCGTCCCACTGGTACGCAAACAGGAGGATTTTAAAATCCGGGGACTGGGCGTATTTGTAAGCCCCGGCCTTGCTGATATCCACGCTGCTGCGTGTCTCTATGTCTATGCTGAGATGATGTTTCGCCATCCGTCTTACCTCCTGTCAGGTTGAGGGGCCGCAGGGCCCCTCTTGTAGTCATCAATATGGCATCCCCGTGATTGGGTTGACAGCAGCAGACGTCTGCGCCCATGGAGCTGTTTGTGGCTGCGGAGCATAACCTACGGCTCCTGGAGTTGCCGGCATGGCTGCTCCATACTGCGGTGTGGCTGCCTGTGGTACTGGTGTCCCAAAAGCCTGTGCGGCACTTGGCGCGCTGCCTCCCAGGGAATCACCGTCTCTCAGCTTCTGTACCGGCCCCAGGCCGCAGCCAATCCCCTTCTTACCGCCAAAGGCATAAGGATAGAAAGATACATTCACGCGCCCATACATACCGCTGTATACCTCTGACTGGTTGATAATGGGGTTCCCCATCTTATCAACTATCTCAGGCGGATAATCTGCCTTGGCACTGGCCGTGAACACCCAATGGCCCTTGCACTCAGGCCCAAAGGCCATGCCATCGGATGGCCTCACGCCATCCCCGTCATAGACCGGCACTGGGACAATTGGCGGGCACTGTCCGTTCCACTTTTCGCTGATACCCCGCTGCTTCGCGGCCTCAATGGCAGCGTTAATCCTCCCCATGGTGTCCATGTCCGTCTTCGGCACCAGTACGGTCACCTGGTATTTCTCCTCCTGCCCTGGCTGATAAGCATAGGGCTTGAACAGGTGTACATAAGACAGTCTTGCTTCCCCGGTTGTTACGTTTGTTAATTCATTCATAATAAAATATCCTTTCATCTTTATATTGTGGGCTCCGTCCCCTTGGTTTATAATCAAGGAAAAGGAGGCGTTTTTATGAGACAAATTGATAAGCTTCTACAAACCCTTGGCGAACCGTATGATATCCAGGGGTTTGATGGTGAGGACTGCATCCACAGGAAATTTGGAAACTACGAATTTGAGGTTTCTGGTACGGGCCGCAGACATTTTGTTCTGTATGTATGGACAGTCTCACCCAGGGTAGTGGTAGCGATATATAAGAATATCCTAACCGAACACATCAAGGATGTCCTGGGCTATTATGCTTCCATATACCAAAACATTCCGGACCAAATCCAGGTCGAACGCCAAGATATAAAAGTATGACTCCCAAATCCCTTCTGGAAAGTTTCCTTTCTTCGATGACCCGGTCAAGTTCTTCAATGTCTCGAGGGTCCTCCGTTTTTAATTCAAATCTTCTGAGCTCGCCCAGTGTACGGCTGCGGGGCGGGCTTGTCTTAACCTCATCCACATTTAGCCCTCCTCCCTGAACGCCTCCGCGGCGCTCACTTTATTAGTGATTGCTGGCCGTTTATCTGTTTCTTCTACTACTAATGCCGGCTTCCCTGGGTTCTTGACGACCAATCCGCCCACAAGTTCCTGGAAGTCCTTCTTACCTACCACCTTCTCGACCTGGGCCAGCGAAAGTGGCTTACGCTCCCACAGGATAGTGTCTGATATGCCATTCGATGTAAGCGTACTGAATGCCTTATCCATGTCGGTCCAGTCCCTGGAGCCGCGTCCCTCCACAGCCTTCCAACCGGGCACTTCCTTCCCGGCCAGGCAGTCCGCCAGGGCAACATCCTGGGCATCACTGTACCATTTGGCAATGTCCTTACCTTTCATAAGGTACTGGCCCAGTTCTTCATTTGTGAGGAGTTTTGGGTCTGTCCCCACCAGAAAGGCCAGTTCCACGTTCTTCTCCGCACGGGCCTTGCATCTTCCTCTGGCCCTGCAGTACCTGCATGTCTTTGGGGCGGGTGCGAATTCACCTTCACCCTTAATGGCCAGTGCTGCCCGTTCCTTGACGAATTCCCCGAACTGCAGCATCTCATCCAGGGTACACTCCCATTCAGATATGCCGTCCGAAAGCCGTGGCTGCACGATGGACAGCCTCACTGTCTTAAACGTATAAAGGATTCTATACATCTCATATGCACCCAAGGCATACAGCAGCATCTGCGGGTTCCATTCGGCCGTCACGCGTCCGTCCGGGCTCTTGCCATACTTGAAGTCAATGACATGTAATACATCGCCCCCTATCAGGATGCAGTCCGCCGTCCCAAATCCCTCCGGTACGTATGTACTTAGATCCACCCGTTTTTCAATCGCCACATAAGGGCTGGAAGGATACTTCATGGCCACAGCCTTGATATAGTCCAGGTAATCATCCGTATAGCCTGTCATCTCGTCATCCCACAGTTCTTCTTTCTTCAGCTTGTTGACAGCCGCCGTCAGCTTCCGTTTCCCAAAATCAACTGAGTAGAAGTAATTTCTCACTTTAAGTTCCGCCAGCTCATGGGCCAATGTCCCCTCCGCCGCTGCAGTCCCGGAGGGATTGTCCGGGAACTGCTCTTGGAGCCTGGCGCTGGGGGTACAGGCCATCCACTGATAAGCGCCCGAAGCACTTAGGAGTGCGTGGGCCCTTTCTGCGTGTCCCCCCATCATATCTGTGCCCCCAGTCCACGGAGCGCGGTTGCAAACGCACCATACCGCTCCGGCTGCAGGAACGGCAGCGCCTCCACCCCGAAGCTCCGGATAAGCTGCAGCAGCTCCGGCTGCTTGCCTGAGTCCATAAGTGGAATGGCTGCCATCATCAAGTCATCCAGAGTGTAGTTTGGTGCGGTTGTGGCCACCGGCTGAACCGGAGGGGTTACTGTGGCTGCGAGGGCAGGCTGCTGGACAGGCGGTGAAGTAACAGGCGCCTGTTGCACCGGTGGTGGGGTGACAGGCACCTGCTGGCTGGATGCCGTCGTAAATGTTTCCGGGGTAATCCCCAAAATGTTCTCCGCCGTGGGCCTCTGGGATGCGTTGTCGCTGGAAACATCCTGTCCCATCACCTTTTTTGCAAAGTTCATCATGTCCTCATAATCTTCAAATACTACTGTCATAGTCATAGTCTTAATCCTCCTTGATTTTTCCGCCATAATCCCTTATACTAAGGGTGAGCTAAACTATTTGTCCATGGGCCTCTTGCGGTTGCCGCCGCTGGGGTCCATCTTCATTTCTTCCAATATCTCATTACTTGCTGCCTCGGCCCCCGCCTCAATCCTATCTGCGTTACCGGTCATAACAACTCCAGACTGGACCATGGCCTGTATGATGATACCTTTAATAACTTGTCTCTGTATTATCCTCATCTCCCCTCAAATCCTCACACCCATGGCCGCCGCCATGACCACGATAGATACCATCCACATCCCCAACAGCCAGATAACCGCCGGCACAATCCATTTAGCTACTATCATGATTGGACCGTCCCGGCGTCTCCTGCGCCGTCGGAAGGTCACCATACGTCTATGCCCCATGATGTTGGTCATCACCGCGGTGGCCGGTCCCACAAAATCCACACGGCAGCCGGGATACTGGACCGCTGCTTTGGCGCGGATGGCTAACTCAGTTACTTTTGTCATTGCGCTCTTCCTCCTTCCTCTATTTCGGCTACCGGATACGTCATAATAAATCGTTCCAGGTCACTCCCTCGTATCTTCCGCTGGCCCAGGAGCAAAGACGGGAGCTTCTTTGTACTGATAAGCTCATACACCTTGGTTGGATTAACCCTGAGAACGCCTGCCGCCTCCTTGACTGTGTAGATTGGCTTGTAAGGTTCCATCATCGCTTTTATCCTCCTTCCTCTCATAGTCCCTGCACGGATACCACCGTGTCCGTTCCAGGCACTGGCTATGCCGGCAGGTCTTGCATGTTGTTTTGATATGTACCGCCTCCCTCGTTGCGTTTTCTCCCCCTCCTTGGTATACTGTACTTACAGGCTCCTGCCAGAGCCGAGTACGAAAGAAAGGAGATTATGATGGATATTTTAGGTAACAAACATATAATCGATATGGTAAAAGAAATCACTGTTGCAAAGATGTCTAATACTAATACCCCTCCATCAAAAGAAGGTGGCGAAAAAGTAGCAGAGTTTATGCAAGCGATTTATGACAAGCTCGTTGAATTAAACAACAAGGCACTTTAAATCTTCCATAATTCGATTAGTTCATGAGCCAGTGCTGGTAAAATCTCTACATCTTTTTCAGATACTGGCTCATTGACTGTCTTTTCAATGAAATTAAGTATTGCGGTTTCTAATCGTTCCATTTCTGTCCTCTCTTCCACCTCTCTCACCTCCTTTTCCCAGTTGACACACATACGTAATAGTGGTATATTCTTCTTATCGAACGTATGTTTGTTTTTTGTAATTGAGCAAGAACTCAAAGGATACTTCAAGGGATTTGCAAATTGTTGCTACTTCATCCGCATATATGCGCCTTCCTCCACTTAAAATTCTGGAAAAAGTATCTCTTCTTATGCCTGATTTATCTGCTACCGAAGTGCTTTTAATAAGCTTATCTTTCATGTATAAATTCAGGCCATCTCTAAATTCTTTTTCGTAGATTTGCACATCCTGCAATTTTTTCACCTCCTTCTAAACAACATTTTGTTGTGTAAGCCAATATTACTACACGTTTTGTTGTTTGTCAAGCATCAACTCAACATTTTGTTGTTTTTATTATTGACGTTTCAACATCAATGTTGTATAATTTATCAATATAAGGAGGTTCTAAGATGTCTAAGGAAGAGATTGCTTCAAAGTTAAGAACAGCACGAGAAAAGGCAGGATATAAGCAAGAAGATATAGCCAATATTTTGGGCGTTACACCGCAAAAAGTCAGTAGCTTTGAGACTGGCAGAACGCGCGTGGACGTTGATACTTTGGTGACATTATGTAAGCTATACAATGTGGACGCCAATGATATTATGGGCATAGCTCCACCAGAAAAAAATCCTCTTGATAGGCTTATCACTGTGTATACTCGTAGTAGGAAGAACCTCTCTCAAGAAGAAAAAATGAGACTTGCTCGTATCATATTATCAGATGATGACGAGGAGTAATATCAAATGGATTATCAAAGCCTATATGACAGCATTTTATACGCATATACGTTTTTTGGCATTGACTCATTTCCAGTAGACTGCTTCGAATTAGTGCGGAAATGTGGTTTCAGAACTGTGAAATATACGGACTTAAGTGATAAGAAGAGAATAGCCTGTCGAACCCTTAGCGAAGATGCCTGCCTTTTGGATGGAACATTGTTTTATGAGGCTAAAGCCCATTCGCGACGGATACAATTTACAATAGCACATGAATTTGGGCATGTGTTCTTGAAAACAGACAATGAGGACAAAGCTGATGAATTTGCCAGCCATTTTTTAGCACCACGTATTCTTATTCACAAATATAAATGTCATGACGCAATCCAGATACATGATACTTTTGGTCTGTCCTATCAGGCATCTAACAGAGCCTTGATGTCCTATAAGGAATGGTTCCGCAATATTTCCTACAGCGCAACGAGGAAGCCCACGGAGCCAGAGTTGGAGCTGGAGCAAATATTCTTCCCGGAGCAGGAAGAAGCACCGGCCATTATGGTTGAGAAGCAGATGAAATCTGTCAAGAGCCGCCGTAGACAGCGACTACGCAGGGAATTGGATGAGCGTTCTTCCTTTATGGAATACTTGCGTAATCAACGTGAAAACTATGATTTTGAGCTGGCAGAACGCCAGTATCTATATGGAAATGACTTATAATTAAAATAGCCCATAGCTTTTTTAATAGAACGACATAGAAAATCTAAGGAGGAAGTTGTATGGGGATATTGAATTTTTTTAAAAAAGATTCTTTTAATATGGATACATTGGAAGGAATTGAGAAAATAAAAATTTCAAAGTATCCACCAATAAAGGGACTGGAATCTCCAATTAAGAACATTGAGTATATTTTACAAAGAAAAGCGACAGAACATAAGAAAAATGGTCGAATGGATTTAGCCATAGCTTGCCTGAAAAAATCCAACGAACTTATGCCGCATTCTAATTTCCAGTATCAGGCCAGTGATTATATGAGATACATAAAGTATCTCCGACAAAATGGACAAGAAGACATTGCTGATTCCGAAGAAAATCGATTACATCAAGAGCATCCAGAACTTTTCGACAAGCGAATCGGAAACCGTAAACGTATTATAGAAAGTATTGAAAAATGTAAACAATATCATACTGACTTGATTTATATAAAAACAAACGGCAAATGCCCACTCTGCAAAAAATACAATAATAAAATTTTTTCCATAAGTGGAAAGTCAAAAAAATATCCGCAATTACCAAAAGAATTTTTGACCGAAGGCGGATTTGATAAAGATTGTTTCGTTGGTGTATCAATAAAGTTATAGGGAGGTATCAATATGAAAAAAAATAAAGTACTATTATTAAGTGTGTGTATCTCTGCTTCTATGGGTATTACCGCTCTTGCTGGTCAATGGACACAGGATGCTTCCGGTTGGTATTACCAAAACGATGATGGAAGCCATCCAACTAACCAATGGTTCCAGGACTTTGATGGAACGTGGTATTACCTGAATGAATCCGGTTATATGCTCACAAACGGCGCTGCTCCTGACGGCAGAACCGTGGGGGATGACGGAGCATGGGTACAGCCTGTTACCGGAGAGACAAAGACCGTGTTACGTGAAATAAACAATTGGGTTATTGGTGATGTCTGGAATCACGGATATTGCGACTTCTATCATTATGAATATGACGGTAAGGACAGCACTGGACAGTCAATTGATATTGATTATGCGCTTCAATTGTTCAAGGATTCCTACAAGAAAAAAGCAGGGTATAATGCCTACATCAATTCCCTTTCGGATGATTATGCCGCCTTAAAAACCGCTTGGGGTAAGTTAAGTGGTGAATCTGACAAATTATATAAGCATTTTGAATCTGGTGTACAGCAGACTGGGAATGATACCGATACGGCAATCTTCGTTCAGTATAGAGACGCATTTTCCAAGAGCGTTTCTGAGAAAAAATAAATTATAAGCAAAAAGCCCCTGTGCTGGTAACACAAGAGCTTTTCACATAATTCTCTTACCGGACTGCTCCGGAAGATATAATACCTTAAACAAGTAAATTATATCATTCCTGGAGCGTCCTGGCAAGGGGCGTATTTTTTATACCCAAAAAGTTGCGATGTCGCAACAATACAAGGAGGAATGATATATGGGACAGTTAAGAACAAGAAAACGCGGCTCCACCTGGGAATGGTCCTTTGAAGGCGCTAAAATCAACGGAAAACGCAACCCTATCAGCCATGGTGGATACCGCACCAAGGCCGAGGCCATCACTGCCGGCACCCAAGCTAAGGCGGAATATGACTCTGCTGGCCGCAGGTTTACCCCTTCGGACATCAGCGTATCTGATTATCTGGATTATTGGTATGATAATTATGTCAAAACCAATCTCAGCTACAATACACAAAAGGATTATGAAAAGAAAATCCGTGTGCATCTAAAACCAGCATTCGGAAAATACCGGCTGGCATCATTGGAGACAGATGTTATCCAAAAATGGATTGACGGAATGAAGCGTCAAGGCTATTCCAGGAGCATGGTTAAAAATACCTTATCCTGCCTGTCTGGTGCCCTGGGATATGCGGTATATCCCTGTAAATACATCAAGTACAACCCCTGTGATTATGCCAGAATACCGAAGATAGTTATGTCTGATGAGGCCAAGGCACACACAGAATATATCTGTGTCAAAGAGGACTTTGCGGCCATCATTGAGCGTTTTGGGCCGGACAGTAATTTTTACATACCGCTCATGACCGGATACCATTGTGGCACGCGCCTGGGAGAGGCTTACGGCATTGACTTGCTACATGACGTAGATTTCGAGCGCCACACCATAACCATCCAGCACCAGCTTGCCAACGAGGGCGGAAAGTGGTATTACCGGCCACCAAAATATGATTCTATCCGGACTATAAAAATACTCCCGGAATATGAAAAAATTCTGAAAACAGAAATCCATAATCGCAAAAAGAACATGCTCCGGTACGGCCAGTATTTTACAAAGACGTATCAAATGGACGATAGCTTAATCTTTCAGGCTCCTGCCAACGTCAAAATTGTTGGCAAGGAAATAATGCCAATAAGCACAAAAGAAAACGGCGAGCTGTTGACGCCATACTCTTTCAAGTACTGTGCCAAGGTCATCCATGAAGAATTGGGAAATCCTCTGTTCCACAGCCATTGCCTACGTCATACTCACGGCACGTTGTTGGCGGAGAATGGCGCCCAGCCCAAGACCGTCATGGAGCGTCTGGGCCACAAGGACATCAAGACCACCATGGACCGTTATGTGTTTAACACGGAGAAAATGCAGAACGATGCCATTGTAATCCTGGCAGATGCTATATCATAGCAACCTTGCCTACCACTCAAAAAAGCGTAGGCAAATGGTAGGCAAGGCAACCAATACAAGAACAAAGAAGCCTGTCAATCCTTGATTTTACGTGATAGTTCCACGACGGTTTCAACATGCACCGTCCCCGGAAACATATCACAACACTTCCCTCTCTCCACCACATACCCCCCATCCGCCAAGTACCTCAAATCCCTGGCCAGCGTTGCCGAGTCGCAGCTGACATAAACCACCCGTTCCGGCCTCATTTTGAGTATAGTATCCAGGCAAACCACATCACACCCTTTTCTAGGCGGGTCTACTACAATCACATCCGCATGGACATGATTCTTTTCAAACTGCTCCGGCAGTACTTCCTCGGCCTTTCCCACAAAAAACTCTGCATTATGAATGCCGTTTATTTCTGCATTCCTCCTGGCATCCTCTATGGCCTGGGGCACAATCTCCACACCATACACTTTCTTAGCCTTCTGAGCCAGGAATAATGAAATAGTACCGATTCCGCAATACAAATCCCAAACAATCTCATTTCCCGTAAGTCCGGCATACTCCAGCGCTGTCCCATAAAGCCGTTCTGTCTGTACAGGATTTACCTGGTAGAATGAAAGCGGCGATATCTGATATTTCACATTTCCAATGTAATCTGTAATATATCCAGGTCCATAAAGGTTCACAATCTCCTTCCCCATTATTACATTCGTTTTTTCCTGATTCACGCTATAGGAAATACTGGTCATGCCTTTAACCCCATCCCCACCGGTCAGCATCTCCACCAGCCGCTCTTTACCGGGAAGCTTGTTTCCATTTATCACCAGACAAACCATAATTTCGTCTGTCTTAAATCCCTTTCGAATCAGGACATGCCTCACCAATCCCTTATGTGAGAGCTCATCATAGGGCTCTATCTTCATTTCCTTCATAAACCGCTTTACAATATCCAGAATCTCCCTATTCTCCTCAACTCCCAACAGGCAGTCCTCTGCTTCAACAATGGCATGTGTCCGCCCTGCATAGAATCCGGCAATTACATTTCCGTCCTTATCTTTTCCAAAAGGGAACTGGGCCTTGTTCCTGTATCTCCAGGGCTGCTCCATTCCCATAATAGGAAGCATATGAATCTCATCCTCAGCAAATTTGCCTATACGAATCAGATTATTCATCACCTTCCGCTCTTTAAATTTCAGCTGTTCTTCATAACTCATGGCCTGAAGCTGACAGCCTCCGCATTGCCTTGCTACCGGGCATGACGGAATGACACGGGAGGCTGACGGTTCCAGAACTTCCATGAGCCTGGCAAATCCATAAGATTTCTTCATCTTCATGGCCTTTGCCCACACCACGTCGCCAATCACAGCATCCTTGACAAACCAGATATAGCCATCCACTTTTCCCACACCTGCTCCGTCCTCATTCATATCCTCTATTGTAACAATAAATTCCTGATTCTTTTCCATATCATTTCACCTGTCCTGTATTCAAACTGTTATTATGAGCTATTACTGCTCTCGATTTTTTCAACCCATTATTTTATCTCATCGTCCCACTATCTCATGCCACCATACCGCTATCCCACCATACCGCTATCTCATCCCATCATCCCGTTATCCCATCTCATCATCCCGCTATCTCATCCCACCATCCCGCTATAACATCTCATCATCCCGCTATCTCATCCCACCATCCCGCTATAACATCTCATCATCCCGCTATCTCATCCCACCATCCCGCTATAACATCTCATCATCC
>ERZ773260.787-NODE-787-length-44616-cov-12.541729_pt1 | contig 44616 bp, 47 predicted proteins | sample MGYA00511387_ERZ773260 | MGnify/ENA primary metagenome ERZ773260 (study PRJEB29015, sample SAMEA2737745) | human gut metagenome | biome: human gut; feature: human-associated habitat; material: faeces | place: China | collected 2012 ...
AGCGCAAGGGCGTTTCCAGCGAACGCGGCGACGAGAATCGAAAGATCATCAGCGTCAATAAGGTGCTGGCATCTTTGCAGAAAACCGTGCGCGGCATCGGTGCTTGGCTGGATGAATTGCGCAAGGCGGTCAGCCGCCAGCAGATCATCGAAAGCCCGGATGATTACCCGCTGAGCGATGTGATTACCGCCTATCTGGATATGCGAAGGGACGGGCGCGAAACATGGAATCGCTATGCGCAGGAAAAAGGCGCTGTCCATGATTTGAAGGACGGCTTTAAGGCGGTTTCCTTCCTCTCGAATCACGAGCTTTATACGGTCGGTCAGCTCGAACGGTACATCGCCGAAACTCAACGGACATTTTCCAAAATCAAAGCAGAATCCACGGCAAAGGAACGCAGGATCCGCGATATTGACGCGCTGTTTGGCGCGATTCAAACCATCCGAGAATTGAAGCCAGTTCAGCAGGAATACGAAGGCATTCGCTGGAATAGCAAGCGAGAAAAGTTCAAAGCCGAACATGGCGACGAATTGAGCCGACTGCAAAAAGCACTCAGGCTGCGCGAAAAGCTCGTGAAGTCGCTGGGGCTTGCGTCTCCTCTCGATAAGGAGCAGCGCATGGCACTGAAAGCGGAACGTACATGGCTTGAAGCAGAGCGCGAAGCCCTTCTTCCCAAGCTAGAAGAAGTCAAAGCTGAATTGGCGGAGCTGAACTGCATCCGATACTGGACGCGCAAGGTTATTCCCGACGCATTGCCGCGCATGTCGGATGGGCGGGTTTTGGTTGAGGACGCGGTGGAAACGGCGAGTAATCGGAAAGAGATGGAGCAGGTCGAGGATGAAGAGGTGCAGATGGCCCGCACCAGCCGCAGGAAAGGGAAAGAACGCAAGAAAAACAGAAGGTGAAGCAGCAGGGAGAGATTGTTCCTCTGTAAAGAAATCCACATAAAAGGAAAGAAATGAATATCGTTCATAATAGAGAGTATCTCTACACAACAGTGTTGTTCTATTCTATTCCGCACCTGTTTGGAGGTTTACATAATTGTTAGAATATTTTAATTAAGATGGGTGAGGCGGAGATAAAGGAAGGATTGAATGTGGTCATAGAAGAATTTGGTGAAGGCTGTTCACAAAAAGGCAGACGGCTCTTTTTGAAACGGTTGGAAAAGAAGCCGATTTTTGATATAATAGATTTACGAGTGAATAAAGCGATTTTGTTTAGGAGGCTGGCCATGATTCGTTCTGTTGCTTTTGTGGGCATAGGCGCTGTCGGGGCGATATATGCGCAACGCGCTGCCCGCTACACGCAGGTGCCCTGTGCGGCGATTGTTCAGGATGCGTCTTCATACCGAAACAATCCCGTCTTTGTGAACGACGAACGGCTGGATATGCCGTTGCTCACGGCGACGGACAGCCATGCGCCGTTTGATTTGATGATTGTTGCGGTGAAGTGGCATGCGTTTGAAGCCATGATGGAGCAGATGGCGCTGTTTGTCGGACGCGGCACGGTGATTCTCTCACTGCTCAACGGCATTCAATCCGAAAAGCGGCTGATGGAGCGCTTTCCGGAGGCGCATGTGATACCGGCACTTTGTTCTGGCGTGGATTCCAACCGAAGCGGACGCAAGGTGCATATGAACCGAATCGGGGAAATTGTCTTCGGTGAACTTGATGGGCGAACCAGCGACGCGGTGAGAGATGTGGAAAAATATTTCCGCGCGGTGCAGATTCCGTGCTGCGTGTCCAATGAAATCGAGCGCGCGCTATGGTGGAAACTAATGGTCAACGTTGGCATGAACCAGGTTAGTAGCGTGATGAATCTGACCTATGGGGAATTTCGACAAAATGACGAGGCCATGGCGCGTATGCACCGCGCACAGTGTGAGGTGATCGCTGTCGCGCAGGCGAGCGGCGTGCCAATGACGAAGGCGGACATCGCGCGCTGGGATCGTCAGCTGGCTTCGCTTTCGCCGGGCGGTTTTTCCTCTACACTTCAGGATATCCGTGCCCGACGCAAGACTGAGGTGGAGCTTTACGGCGAGGAAATCTGCCGCTTGGGGCGCGAATTAGGTGTGCCGACGCCGGAAAATCAAGCGCTGGCCGAGGAAATTCGTCGCATCGAGTTGACGTATTTACCGTGAAAAGTTGACACTAAAATAAAAGTGTCGACATTTTAAATAAAATTGTTGACAATTCGTTCGCGCGCAGGTATACTATTCTCAGTTAGTAAGCGGTGCGCGATCAAAAAGGGGGGAGCACAGATGACTCAAGTCAGAGCCATGCGCGCCGTTACGCCGGATCGGATTCAGGATAAGCTGCGCAAGGATATCATCATGGGCAAATACCGCAAGGGCGACCGCATTGTGGAGGCGGAGCTTGCGGAGGCGTTTGACGCAAGCCGGGGTTCTGTGCGCAGTGCACTTCAGGCGCTCGAAGGCGAGGGCATGATTAAAATGCTGGCCAACGGACGCAAGGAAGTCGTCGGTTTTACGAAAAAGGAAGCCCACGATATGTACGAGCTGCGCTGGTTGATTGAAAACCGTGCGGTTGAAATCGCACATGAGCAGAAAACAATGCATTTTTCTCCGCTGTTGACCGCGCTCAAAAGGATTGAGGAGTGTGCTCAATCGCCGGATCAAGAGATCGACTGGTATGATCTGGACATTGAGTTTCATCGTTCCCTGGTGAAGGTGGCCGATAACGCGCCGTTGCTCAAGGCGTGGGAGATCAGCATTCCGACGATGTACGCGCTGCTGGAACTGAACACCAGCATCGATTACAAGGAACGCTACATCGCCGAGTTTTCGGCCAAGCACAGAGAGCTGGCCGAGCTGATTATCGGTGGAAACGATGCAATCTATGCGCTGATTAAAGAGCATATTATGGATGCTTATGAGATTTCCGTACATGTCATGGAGCACTTCGATTCGTAAACACACAGTGTTTCATGAAAGGGGTATGACCATGAAGAAGCTCGTTACGCTCAGCCTTGTTATCGCTCTTTTGCTGACTTGCAGCTCTGCGCTCGCAGCAAAGAAATTCACATTCTCTCACGTTTTTGCGACAGATCATCCCGTCCATATCGCGCTGACCGAGGCTAACGACATGCTCAAGGAGCTTTCCGGCGGCGAAATGGAACTGGAAATTTTCCCGAACGGCACGTTTGCGACCTACAACGATGCCATCACCAACGTACAGATGGGTGGTCTGGATTTTGCCTGTCTGGACAGTGCGGCTGACTGGCTGCCTAAGGCCGGCGTGCTGCTTGGACCATATGTCTTCAGAAGCTACGATCATTTCGAAAACTTCAAGAAAGCGAATTTCTATGACGATTTAAAGGCCGAAATCGGCGAGGCTGTCGGTGTTCACCAGTTTGACCATTACACCTTCGGATTCCGTCATCTGACGGCCAATAAGGAAATCAGGGGTCTGGACGATTTCAAGGGTCTTGTGTTGCGTTGCGTCGATTTTCCGCCGTACAGCGAGTTGCAGACGATCTTCGATGTGAACATCACCGCGATTCCGATCGGCGACGTGTACATGGCGCTTCAGACCGGTGTGGCCGATTTGGAGGAGAACCCCGTCACCCAGATTGTGACCATGAAGTTCTACGAAGTGCAGAAATATCTGATGCTGACCGGCCACATGCTGGCGGTTTCCGGTACCGTGATGAATCTGGATACTTGGAACAGCCTCACGCCCGAGGAACAGGATATCCTCGATCAGGTCTTTACCTTTGAAGCCAATCGCATCGACGAATTGGTTCGCCAGAACGAAGAAGCGCTGATCACCGAGTGTGAAGCCAACGGCATGACCATCATCCGCGACGTCGATACCACGCCGTATCAGGAGCGTGTGCCGCTCGTGCTGGAGAAATACCCGGATTGGGTTGAGTTGTACAACCAGATTCAGGCGCTGGAAGGCTAATCCTTTTTGAAGAACCTTATTCGCCCCAGGTGCGGGAGCTTCGGCTCCCGCTGCCTGCGGCGCGCTTGGTGCGCAGGGTTCTTTTCTTTTACCAAAAAACGGGTTGAAATCGTCTTTTTTGAGGAGGTTGCTTTATGGAAACCATCCGCCGCATTTCCAATGCTGTTAGCCGTGTTTTACAGCGCGTTGAAATGTTTGTCGGCTGCAGCTGCCTGGCGCTCATGCTTGCGTTGATGCTGACCAACGCCATCGCCAGATATCTGTTTGATTTTCCGATCATTTGGTCGGACGAGCTGAACAACTTTTTCTTCGTTTGGCTGGGGTTCATGGCCTGCGCGTACATCATGGGCAACGATTCCCACATGTCCGTCACCGGTCTGGTCAGTCTGCTGCCGCGGCGGAGCAAGTATATCGTCAAAACCTTGATGAATGTCATTATGATCGTTGTTTTGGCAGCGTATGCGCCGGGCTTCTTCACACTGATGAAACGCGTGACATTTTCCGGTCTGCTGCGCATCCCGCTCAAATATGTCTATTCCATTCTGCCTATCAGCTTTGTGTTGATGATTGTGCATATTGTTAATAACGTCATCAACGATACCTGCGGCGAGCTGGATGCTGGCCGCAACAAAAAGGAGGCGTAAACCATGGCGCTGGCTGTCTTTTTGATTTCGTTTGCCTGTCTGTTTCTGCTGGGCATGCCGATTGCGGTGTCCATGCTGGCTTCCTCGCTGCTGTATTGCGTGATGAACAACATCAATCTGGCGATGATGGGTACGCAGATGTTTACAGGTCTCAATAACTTTGCGCTGATCGCCATTCCGATGTTCATTCTCTGCGCTGAGGTTATGAATCGCACATCCGTTGCGGATCGAATTTTCAAGTTCTGCAACAATCTGGTGGGTTATATTCCGGGCGGAATGGGTCACGTGAATATTGCAACCTCGATCATCTTCGCAGGCATGAGCGGCTCGGCCGTAGCAGATGCGGGCGGCATCGGCCATTTGAGCTATCAGGCGATGGTCAATGAGGGTTTTGATAAGGAGTTTTCCGCTAGCGTAACCATTGCGTCCTCTACCGTCGGCCCGATCATTCCACCGAGCATCCCTGCTGTTGTCTATGCGATGGTGGCTAACGTCTCCGTCGGCAAGCTGCTGATGGCAGGCATCATCCCTGGTTTCCTGATGGGGCTGACGATGATGGTGTTTTGCTATTTCGTTTCGATCCGCCGCGGTTACCCTTGCAAAAAATGGCCGGGCTGGCGCGTCTATCTGCGCGATTTGCTGTTCAGTTTCATCCATTCGATTCTGCCGATGCTTACCCCGGTGATTCTGCTGGGCGGCATTTATGCAGGCGTAGTCACGACGACGGAAGCCTCTGCACTGGCTGTGCTGTATGCATTGTTTCTGGGCATTATACTCTATCGGACGATGAGCTTTAAGGATTTTGTGGGCAGCCTGAAAAATGTTTTTATTGCCTGCGGCTCAGTGCTGCTCGTCATTCCGGCGGCAAAGGTATTTTCCTTCGTTATGACCAAAGAAAATCTGCAAACTACCATTTACAATTTGATTATTGGCTTTGCGGGCGATAATCCCGTTATCATTATTGCCTGCATCATGGTGCTGTTCATGATTCTGGGCTGCCTCTCCGATCCGAACGTGAACATTATGGTTTTCGTGCCGATGATCCTGCCGTTGATTGTCAAGGCGGGGCTTGATCCTATCCACGCGGGCGTAATTATCATCATCAATGCGATGATCGGCAACATCACGCCGCCGGTCGGCGTGGTGTTGATGACGACCTGCTCGCTGGAAAAGCTGAAAATCGAGGCGGTTTGCAAGGAGTTGTGGCCGTGGATTGTGCTGCTCTTTGCGTATCTAGTTTTCCTGATTGCCTGTCCGCAGGTGGTCATGCTCATTCCGAACATGCTCACCAGATAAGGAGGAAGCCATGGTCTATATCGCCATTGATATTGGCTCGACCTATATCAAATCCTCCCTGCTGTCGCCTCAGACGGGCGAAATTCTGAACCGAAACCGTATTGCCGTCAACCCGAAAATTGAGCAGGCTAATTCGTTCCGTTTTGAAGTGGACATGAGGGAGTTGCTTGTCTCGGTACGCACCATTTTGGATGGTTACATATCAGCGCGAAAGGATATCGCGGGCATTCTTTTTTCTACGCAGCAGCATGGATTTGTCTATACCACACCGACATCCACGCAGGATCGATACATTTCTTGGCAGGACAGTCGTTGTCTGGAACCGCTGGATGCGGATGGAGAAACCACGCTCTCTCTGCTGCAAAAGCAGATTTCCGTCGAGGAGATGCGCCCAACCGGCGTATACCTCAAGCCGGCGCTGGGGTTATGCAACCTATATGCGTTGATTCGGGAACAGGGCGGTGTTCCGCAGGGCGCGAAGCTCTATACGCTCGGCTCGTACCTGATTGAAAAGCTCACGGGCAACAATGTCTGCCACGTTACCAACGCCGCGCCGCTGGGGCTGACCGATATTTTTTCTGGTTGTTGGTACGACGCTCTGATTCAGAAACTCGGATTTGAGGCGATTGAGTTGCCGCGACTGACCTGTGAGATGGAAATCTGCGGCTATTACGAAACGCATGGGCAACGTATCGCCGTCTATCCCGATACCGGCGACGTGCAGACCAGTGTTTTAGGTGGCGGTGCGCTGGAAGGCGACGTCACGGTGAACATGGCGACGGCTGGACAGGTTTGCATGATCCACAAGATTCCTTCCATTGGCTCTGGTGATCCTCGATATTACGAAATCCGCCCGTACTTCGACGGGCTGTACTGTCATACGATTTCCCGAATGCCGAGCGGACGCAATCTGGACGTGCTCGTGGAGCTGATTGCCGAAATCGGGCGGCACGTTTTTGGAAAGAGCCTTTCGTGCACGGAAATCTGGGCGAAGCTGGCACAGTGCGGCAGTGGAATGGATACGCAGGGGCTGGCTGTGGATACGAGTTTCTATGAACAACCGGAAAAGCTGGCTGACGGTTCCATTGCGCATATCACGCGCGCCAACTTGACACTGGAAAATCTGTTCAGCGCGGCATATCAGGACATGGGGCGCGTCTATGCGCACTATATCCGTATGATGGAAAACGCCGTCGGCCAGAAGCCAAACCGCATGATTTTCTGTGGCGGTGCGGTTCGCAATAATCCGATGATCCGTTCCGCGCTGGAACATACGGTGGGTCTGCCCAGTATGCTTTCTGTTTCTGCGGACGAGGTACACGAAGGCATGATGCAGCTTGCGCGAAAGATTGACGTGCAGAACGAACGCATAAGGAGGAAGTCAGAATGAATGACTTTTTGAAATTGGAAGAAGGGCAGACACATCTGGGCGCGTTTCTTTCCGAAATCGCAGCGCCAAACCTGTTGCGCATTTATAAGACCTGCGGGCTGGACTATGTGATTATCGACTGCGAGCACGGCTATTTCAGCCATGCGCAGGTGGCTGCGCTGGCTGCCGTGGCAAACGGAATTGGCCTGATGGCGATGGTGCGCGTGCCATGCGTTTCCCGCGAGCACATCCAGAAGGTTTTTGACCTCGGTGCGGATGCGATTCTCGTGCCGATGACCTCCACACCCGAGCAGATTCGAGAGGCTGTGGCATACAGCAAATATTTCCCCGCAGGAAAGCGCGGTGCTTCGACCATGCGGCCGCACAGCGAGTATAACCCCGGCCGCCTAATCGATTACATGCTCAAGGCCAACGAGCGTACGATGGTCTTCGCGCAAATCGAAACAGACGAAGGTGTGAGAAATGCGGAGCAAATCGCGGCGGTGGAGGGTGTCAGCGGCCTAATGATCGGCCCGAACGACCTGTCCATCGATTACGGAACGCCGGGCGCATCCGATACGCCGGAGATGGAAAAAGCTTATCGCACCGTTATCGCTGCGGCGAAAGCTTACGGCAAGCCAAGCGGTATTATCACCGGCAACATGAAGCTGATTAAGCACTGCGAATCGCTGGGTATGCAGCTTTTTTCCTGCAACAGCGAGGTTGGACTGCTGGCCAAACAGATTAAAACGATGGTCAGCGACTTCAATGCTGAAGTGTAAAAAAGAAAATCGGTAGATAGTATTGAATTGCTCTCTATCAGGTGGATGAGCAAAATAACAAGACCAATCAAGTCAGTATTTCAAAAAAGGAATCTTGAGTGTGGTGTGTATAGCTTGAGTGTGGTATGTAGTAGGAAGAAACATTTTTCCGCATACTGCCGCTTCATAAACAACAACCGAATACCTTCAGGCAGTGATGACGGATGAAGTTTTCTTTACCGTTGTCACTGTTTTTTGTGCCTGAAAGGAGATTTGTATGAAACTGACTTATCATCGTTGCGACGACTGCCTGCCTCCTGACCTGGCCATCCCAGATAAGTCTATGACGCTGGGCAAGTACGGCAGATTGTGCAAGACGTATCTAAAAAGATCCGGAGAATGCATCTGGCGCTTCGTATTTCTCCGGAAGGCTTCTATGGATTCATTGTCAATACGCTAGATGATGCACAATATGTGTTGGATCATGCTTTGCTTTTTTAGCGGGGGTCTATTCTAAGGCGTCGCCATAGTGAGTTGTAAAATACTTTTTAAAATGCTGCAAATAGACTCTGTAATTTTCCAAATGATCTGCTTCGTGGGTATAAAAAAGCTGAGTGAGATATCGGTAAGGGGATCCATCTGGTTTAAAAATAGGCAGATAGTATAGAGAATCGGAGTCGATCAGACGGGATTTGGAGATGATGGTCCAGCCGAATCCGTTTTTGACCAGTTCAACCATAATCCGGGAGTCACCGGAGATTTGGACGGGAGAGGAAACGGGAGGTTTATCGAAAGTGTGAGAAAACCATTCGCTAATCAAATCATCAATGGGTAGGTGCGTTTCGGAAGAGTTTTGGATGAAAGGATGAGTCTTAAGATAATCCATGGTGATTGGTTCGCGGGCAATGATTAAAAGGGGCTCTGTAAAAATCGGATAGCTATGCTGATCCTTTGTTAAAAACCGGTTGCCACGAATGGAAGCGACCATTAGTTCGCCGGAATTGAACATATTAAATAGCGTAATGGATGGAAAAAGCGCGACATCTACCTTGATATTTTGGTAAATGCTGCAAAAATCATGAAGCTGCTTACACAGAAAATAGCTGGTAAAGGATGCGGTTGCGCCAATGCAGATCCGACCGGAATATTCCGAAGGATCGGACTGTACGACGGAGGTGATCTCCGCATCGTATAGGAGCATTCGATAAGCATATTTGTGTAGACGAAGGCCAGCCTCCGTAAATTGTACGCCTTTTGTTGTTCTGATAAATAGAGAACGTTGGAACTCGCTTTCCATTTTTTGCAGACGATAAGAAATGGCGGGCTGAGAAACAAATAGTTTATCTGCTACTTTGGAAATGCTCTTTTCCTTGAAAATTTCCTGAAGAATCAGCCAATCGGTTTTATCCATACGAAATAAATCTCCTTTAAAGGAAGACAATATAAAGGCTTTTTATACCGATAAAAGAATTATAAACTTCCTTTCCTCTAAAGTCAATGCTATAATTGAGGCATAAGATACAGCGGCGACAAGAAAAAAGCGAAAAAATTGTAAGGAGGATCGGCAGTGAAACCTGAAAAAAGAGATGAAGTATGTGTGCTTGCTGCGGCAGGCATGTTGGGATCGTCGTTTGATAAAAAAGGTTTTTATGCAGCGCTGGAAAAAAATCCGGATGTAATTGGGTGCGATTCGGGCACGTCAGATTCCGGTCCTTTTTTCCCAGGCGCCGGGTTGCCACGCATGAATCGCAAGGCTGCCAAACGTGATTTGGAGTTGATGATTACTGAAGGAGTTAAACGCGGTATCCCTGTTTTGATTGGATCGGCAGGAACAGCTGGTGCGGATCCGAACGTGGATTGGATGATCGACATTGTTAAAGAGATTGCATCTGAGCAGAAAATCCATTTTAAATTGGCAGAAATCAAAACAGAAATTACCAGGGAACAGCTCGAGCATTACATGAATGCCGGAAAGTTGCATCCGTTAGAAAATGCGCCGGACTTCACCGAAAAGGAACTGGCTGAGTTGACGCGTTGCATTTCCGTCATTGGTGCGGAACCATATATTAAGGCGATCGAAGAAGGCGCGCAGGTCATTATTGCCGGTCGCTCATCTGATACAGCGATTTACGCCGCTGTACCCAAGTATTATGGGTTGGATAACGGTTTCGCGTGGCATGCGGGCAAAGTGCTGGAATGTGGTACGCTGTCTACAGTGTTTGAAACCCGCCACGGTAGTATTTTGGCATGGGTTCGCGATGACTCGGTCAGCATCGAGCCGGGTGATTCGGAAATGGCAGTTTCGCCGGTGTCTATCGTTTCGCACACGTTGTATGAGAACTCCAATCCGTTCCGTTTGGTGGAACCGGGGTGTGTAATGCTCACGGATGAATCGCATTATGAGGCGGAAACGGAGCGCAGAGTAAAAATCACGGGCACGAAAATGATTAGAACGCCGTATACGATCAAGCTGGAAGGCGTTAAGTTTGAAGGCTATCGTCGGGTGGCTATCGCAGGCGTATCGGATCCGTTAATTCTTCGTTCGTTTGATACGTGGCTGGATGATGTGAAGAAACAGGCTCAGGAAAAGATTGAACGTGGTATGGCGCTGAGCCCAGACAGTTACCGCTTTAGAACAGTTGTATATGGAAATCCGAAAGATCCAAACACTGAAACGGTGGGTGTACTGTTTGATATTGTGGCGTCCAATCCGGCCGATGCGGACGGTATTATCTCTAATGTTTGGCATACAGCGCTCCATGTACCGATTCCTGAATGGACGGGCGCACAGAGTCAAACGGCGTTTCCCTTCTCACCGCCGGATCTGCAAACCAGACATAATGGCGAAACATATAGCTTCTGCCTAAATCATGTGATCGAAGTAGATGATCCATTGGAAACGTGCCGATTTACATATTATGATCTTTAAGGAGGGGAAACATGTCGGATATGAAAAAACTATATGAATTGGCTAAGCTGATCCGTTCCAAAAATGCCGGACCATTTGTGGTGACGATGGATATTCTTTTTCCGGATCATGATATGTATCAGAGGGTGCTGGAAAGCGGAGCGTTGGATCGAGCGCGAGTTGCGGCGTTATATCATATAGATGAGAGTCGACTCCAACGCTATGATTTGCCTTTGGCCAATGCGGTTAAATTCTCTATGCCGCGCAAGGCGCCATCTGGCGATTTTTTGGATGAAGATTTGTATGGGTGCCAGCAGCACCGGCCGCTGGTTTTAATGGATGTTCAGGTGTAACCAATGTCTTACGAGACATAATAAATAAAGAAAAGAGGAGTATGTATGAAAAAGTATCTGGGAATCTTTGCATTGATGATGGCGATGTTGCTGCTCACTTCCATGACTTGCGGTGCGTTAGCGGAAGATTGGAAATGGGATCAACGAGTCGAAATCATGGTGCCTGCCGGTGAAGGCGGTGGACTGGATACAACGATCCGCAAGTTTGCAACTTATCTGGAAAAGGAACTGGGCACGACGATCACTATCCTCAACAAAAGCGGTACTGCAGGCGTAACCGGTTATACATGGAGTTACAATTCCACCAACAAAGGCTATTCCTATCAGTTCACTGCACCGACTGTCATTATTTCTGCGGCGCAAGGTCTGTTTACGGGTTTTGATCCGATGAAGGTTATCAAGCCGGTTTCTGGTCTGGTCAATGCGGAAGGCATGATTATCAGCCGCCTTAATGCACCGTGGAAGGATGCGCAGGAGCTGATTGACTATGCCAAGGCGCATCCGGGTGAAGTTAGCATTGCAGTTGACTCTCCGAACGGCATCTCTGGTGCAATTGTCAGCGAGTTTGAGGCTGGTGCGGGCATCAAGTTCAACTGGATTACTTCCGATTCTTCCGAAGGTTATGTTTCTGTTATCTCTGGAGACATCGATCTTTGTGTGAACACGTGGAGCGATGTTGGCGCTTATGTGCAGTCTGGCGATCTGGATGCGACTGTGGTGATGGCAGATCAGCGCAATGCTGCTTATCCCGATGTACCGTGCACCAAGGAGCTTGGCATCGAGTCTACGCTGGGTTATTACCGCGTATTCACCGCGCTTGAAGGAACTCCGCAAGAGGCTATTGACTCGATGGAAGCGGCAATCAAGCGCGCTTCTCAGAATCCGGAATGGGTCGAATGGTTGACTACCAATGGCATGACCAATGATTATGTGTGGTCGCAGGAAGAGCTGGCCAGCGTTATCGAGGCAACGTATGAGTCTGCACTGAAGTTGGCGACTGCAAAGTAAAAATACGATTTCGGGTCATCTGTTCGGCGGGCAGTTGCCCGTTGAGCGGATGACCTCTGTTTATACATGAAAACATGGGCATGGAGGGAGTTTATCAATATGGGAGAATTGGCATTTAACGGATTTCTGTTGCTGTCATTTGTCGGTTTAGCGGTGTATTCTGCCCAGATTCCGATTCAAGGCAACGATTTTTTGGCTCGGTATTGGCCAATGGGTATCTTGATTGGATTGATCGTTTTGATGTCAATCAAGATCTGTAATCTTTGGAAGAATATGAAGCCGGAAGAGAGACAATTCAAAATAAATTTGAGTTTTTTGAAGCAGAAAGCTGTCCTGCGGCTTTTGGCTGCGTGCGCATGGCTGGTGATTTACTCGTGGATGCTGCCATATGTTGGCTATTTGATTGCGACATTTGTTTTTTGCGTGGGCATCGCTTATCTGCTTAAAGCCAGAAATCCGCTGAAGACGATTTTGGCGGCACTGTGTATCACGCTGGTGCTCTTTGCCGTATTCACGTGGGGATTAGGCGTCAGCCTTCCCCGTGGCTATGGGCCGATTGAAGAGTTTAGCAAATGGCTTGAGTATCTGCTCTAAAAAAGGAGGAAAAGCGTATGGATTTGCTGTTATCGGGTATTCAGACTGTGTTTTCGCCGGTTGCGCTGGGCTGGATCATGCTGGGCGTTACGCTCGGCGTTGTCTTTGGCGCGCTTCCGGGTATCAGCGCAACGATGGCCATCGTTTTGTGCATCAGCTTTACCTATTCTATGGGCCCGATTATCGCCATTGCGTTTCTTTCGGCCGTATATTGTGCCTCGATTACGGGCGGAAGTATTACGGCAATTCTATTTAAGATTCCGGGAACGCCATCCAGTGCGGCGACAGTACTTGATGGTTATCCGATGGTACAGCGCGGTGAAGCTGGCCGCGCGCTGAGTATTGCGTTGATTTCCTCGGCAGTCGGCGGCCTGTTCTCTGCAATTATCATGTTTGTCATGACTCAACCGCTGATGAAGTTGGCACTCAAATTCAATGCGGCCGAACAGTTTGCGGTCTGCTTCCTCGGATTGAGTATTCTGGCGTTCATAGATAACAAGAATCGAATTAACACATTCATCTCTGGCCTGATCGGTTTAGCAATGGGATGCGTGGGTATGGATCGTTTCTCTTTTGTGCCGCGCTTTACCTTTGGTTCGACCCGAATGCTCGACGGCATCACCGTGCTTCCGTTTATGTTAGGTATGTTTGCCATTGCAGAAATCTTGAGCAATATTCATACGCCGGTGGATTTCTCTGCATACAGCAAAGATAAGCAGGCTAACATCAGCAAAATGGTTTCTATGAAGGAACTTTGGTCGCTGAAATGGACTGCGATTCGTGCAGGTATCTTGGGCACGTTTGTAGGCATCGTTCCTGGCGCAGGCGCGACAATTGCCTCTTGGATGTCTTATTCAATCGAAGCAAAGGTCAGCAAGAATCCGGAAATGCTGGGTAACGGTGATCCGCATGGTATTTGCGCATCTGAAACGGCAAACAACGCGGCGACTGGTGGTGCGATGGTTCCGTTGCTGGCTATGGGCATTCCGGGCAGTAACGCGGCGGCCATGATGATGACGGCGCTTTCGATTCATGGTGTTGTGATGGGGCCGTTGCTGCTAAAATCTCAGCCGCTGTATTTGTCTACCACGTTTACCGCGATGATTGTGGCGAATATCGCCATGATCTTCATCTCCTTGTTGATTGCCCGCGTCTTTGCGCAGGTGCTTCGTGTGCCATATTATGTCTTGGGTACGTTGATTATGATGTTGGCCATTACTGGATGCTATGCCTATCAGGCAAGTCTGTTTGACATAACCGTGATGATCGTCGGCGGCATCTTTGGTTATTTCTTTAAGAAGTACAAGTTTAATACTACAGCGTTGATTCTGGGATTGGTGCTTGGTTCGGATACGGAATATTATCTACGCCGTGGATTGATGATGAAGGGATCGTTTATAAAGTTCTTTGAACGTCCGATTTTCTGCGTGCTCTTTGCGGCTTTTGTTATTCTGTACGGCTATACGCTGATTCAGTATCTGCGCGGCAGAAAAAAACAGCAGATTAAGCAATGAGATGGCGAGGGTGAAACTATGAAAATCAAACAATCTGCGGTTGCAGGAACATTGGAATCCAGTGATGCGCTGGTTACGGTTGAACCGCACGAAGGATCCGTTGAGCTGGATATCTCCAGTTCAGTTATTAATCAATATGGCAGGCAGATTCGTGCGACTGTTGTGGAGACGCTTAAGCGGCTTGATGTAGACGAAGCACGGGTGACGATAGTAGATAAAGGTGCACTGGACTGTACGCTCAAGGCGCGCGTGGAATGTGCGATATTCCGCGCCTGTGGACAGAGCGAAAAAAATATTCCATGGGGAGGGACTATCCGATGAGCGAGAAATTTCGTCTGCGTCGGACAATGATGTTCGCTAACGCGCAAAAACCGAGCCTTGTTAAGGATGCCTATATCTATAAACCGGACAGCCTGATTATTGATCTGGAAGATGCTGTTTCGGAGAATCAGAAAGATTCTGCTCGTTTCTCTCTGTATCATATTCTGAAAACGGTGAATTTTCGCGGGGTGGAACGTCTGGTGCGTATTAACGCGCTAGATACGCCGCACTGGCAAGAGGATATCCGTGTATGCGTTGCGGGCGGGGCGGACGGCATTCGTTTGGCCAAATGTGAATCTGCGCAGGATGTCATTCAGGTAGAAAAGGCTGTGGAAGAGGCTGAAGAAGAATTTGGAATGGAAAAAGGAAAAACGTTGCTTATGGCGGCGTTGGAAAGCCCGGGGGCGGTGCTGAACGCGGTCGAAATCTGCAAAGCTTCGCCACGTCTTTTTGGCATTGCGCTTTCCGGCGGGGATTATAGACGCTGTATGCATACGCGTCCGACGATCAGCGGCAGTGATATTCAGGCGGCTCGCGGCTATATGGTGATGGCAGCGCGAGCGACGGGTGTGCAGTGTTTTGATACGGTTTTTACTGATTTGGATGATATGGACGGTTTTCGTCGAGATGTCATTCTGGATAAAGAAATGGGTTTTGATGGAAAATCTATTGTCAATCCGCGTCAGATCAAGGTTGTTCACCAGATCTTTGCCCCGACGCCAAAGGAAATTACGGAGGCAGAGCGCGTCGTGTCTGCTGTTCGGGAGAATGCAGAAAAAGGTATCGGCGTATTTATGCTTAACGGCAAGATGCTGGATATCGCCTTCGTGGAGGGTGCGCAGCGCACGATAGCTTTGGCCAAAGCATCCGGCGTGTATAAGGGGGAACTGTAAGATGAAAAATGCAGTAGGTAGAGAGATTCCAGAAGAACTGATCAAAAAAGGATGGGAGCCTTTTCAAGGTAATCAGTATCGAGAGGGTTGTACCTATCAGCGAGTTGGTCCTATGGTGAAGGCAAGGGTGATGCCACAAGGCGGAAAAGTTGTTTCCAGTCTGCGCGAAGCCATTGAAAAAACAGGTCTTTGCGACGGCATGACGATTTCCTTTCACCATCATTTTCGCGATGGTGATTACATTGTGGATAAGGTGATGCGCGAAATTGCCGACATGGGGTTGAAAGATATTCATTTGGCGACCACATCTATTGGCGGTGCAGCGGATGTTGTTGCAGATTACATCGAACAGGGAATTGTAACCGGTTTAACAACGAGTGGTATTCGTGCGCGCATTGGCGAGGTGGTTTCGCAAGGAAAATTGAAAGAACCGGCAATCATTCGAACGCATGGCGGCCGCATTCGAGCCATTGAGACGGGTAAAATACATATTGACGTCGCCTTTATTGGCGCCTCTTCAAGCGATGAATTTGGTAACGCAAGTGGTAAAGGCGGAAAGAATAATTGCGGTGGTTTGGCATATTCGGTTACGGATGCACGCTATGCCGATAAAGTGGTTGTGATTACGGATACGTTGGTTCCCTTCCCCAATAAGCCCTGTTCTATTCAGGGTATTGACGTGGACTATGTAGCGTTGGTTGATTCGATCGGAAATGCAAAGAAGATTGCCAGTGCTGCTGCCCGCATTACTTCTGATCCGCGGGAATTGGCTATTGCGGAAAGTTGCGTGGAAGTGATGGCAGCAACGCCGTTTTTCAAGGACGGTTTCAATTATCAGACAGGTGTTGGCGGCCCCTCAATTGCAACGCTGCTCTTTTTGAAAGAAAAGCTGAAAGAGGCGGACATTTCAATCAACTCCGTCATTGGAGGTATTTCTACCCCGATGGTGAATATGATGAAAGAAGGATATATTCGTCATATTGCCGATACACAGGATTTCGATACGGGCGCGATTGAATCACTCAACAGTACGCCGAATCATTTTGAAATCAGCTGTGACGAATATGCCAATCCGTTGAACAAGGGCGCTTTTGTCAACAATTTGGATTTTGTCGTGCTTTCTGCGCTGGAAGTCGATACAGATTTCAATGTCAACGTTATTACCGGATCTGACGGGATTTTAAGAGGAGCGCCCGGAGGCCATCCGGATACTGCGGCAGGAGCCAAGTGCTGCATTATTGTTACGCCGCTTGTTCGAGGAAGAATGCCCACGATCTGCGAGCGCGTGGTGACGGTGACGACGCCGGGGGATTCGGTTGATGTTGTTGTGACAGACTACGGTGTTGCGGTAAATCCAAAACGGCAGGATATCCAGCAGTCGCTTCATGCAGCAGGTATTGAAACGTTGACGATTCACGAACTTTGTAAGATTGCGTACGATATCGTAGGCGCACCGGATCCTGTGGAGTTTGAAGATAAGATTGTTGCGATCATTGAAGCACGAGACGGCACGGTGATGGATGTTGTTAAGCAAATTAAGCCATACCATTTTGAAGAGTGAATATAAAATGAAAAAGAAGCGAAAGCATTTCGATACTCAAGAATAACGACCTCTCAGATATAAGAATATGATATGGCATCTTTCAGAACCGTCTCGGATTCTATGAAAAAAGCCAAGGATTTGTCAGGATGGACTTCAAAAGTATTTGTCAAAATAAAACCAAAAATGATTGGGCAAAATATTCCTTGACAAAACTCTTTCTGGATGTGCTGTTTGTCAATGCGTGTGGCTACCACGAAAGCATGCTGCTTATCCGTTAGTCGTTCGGCCAATGCTTTCCCGATCTCATTTGCTTTTTCCGCAGTGCTCTCCCCCGGGCTTGAAAGCCTGCCGCACATGATAGGCGAGCACCTCATCCCCGCGTTTTCTGCCGGTAGTGTTCAGGTATTCCTGACGATACAGCATGAACTCATCCGCTGCAGTTTCGGGGAAACAGGCGTGGGACGAGATCAGAAGCCCACCGTCCGTCTTTTCCGGGTTCATGATGTAATCCAGCCGCTCTTTGATGCTCTGATATGCTGTTTTGCCTTTTCCAACGTGGATCGAAATGATATGGGTGGTTGCCATGACATTCCCCCTTTTCAAAAGCGTGCGGCGGATGTGAACGCACCATCCGCCGCTGTGTCGCTATGGGTTTTTCTCTGACTGTAATCCATGGTCGTGTCCCAGCCTTTGCAGAATCTGGCTCAGGAGCGCCTTCAGCTCTTTCTGTTCATCGATGATTTCGTCCATTTCGGTTTCATAGATCGAGCCATGCTCATTCAGCCTTCGGGCGATCTGGTTGATGTTGCCGCTCATCTTTCCCATCAGGCGAGCGGCCTCATGCATCTCCTGCAGATCCAGCTTCAGCAGATACCCGTTCAGCATCATCGCCCGGAGGTAAGTGGATCGGTTCTGGACGCCGAAAGCTTTCATTTTCTGCCGGATAGCGGCATCCTCCTCAGGCGATACTTTGAAGCTGTAGTGAATGTTTCGTTTTGCTTTTTCCATGATTGGTTCCTTTGCTTACAGGGCGTTGATGATCTGTTCCCTTACGATTTCTTCCGCTCTGCTACGGATGCTATTCATCCTGCGGATCCATTCTATCTGATCGGCAGCTTTCAGGCTTTCTGTGATGCCTTCCTGCATCGCCATCCGCTGGGTCAACTGCTCCAGCATAGCTTGAGCACGTTCCTCTGCATCTGCCAGATGCCTGTCCAGGGTACCATTCAGGATCAGCCTGTCATACAGGCAGGGATGCTCTGTTTCCAGGTAGGCTCTGTGCATCCGTCCCCACCTGTCGATAAGGCGTTGTTCCCTGTCACCCAGAGAGAGGTTGGGGTAAAGCATGCCGTCGCTTCCTTGGGTATAGGTGCCGCCAAGTTGTTCAAAGATGCTGGTCATGGTCATTCTCCTTTCATGTCGTTCAGCATTTTTGCAATCAGTGTGATGTCGTTCATCAGCTCATCGCTGGGCTGGGTTTCGGCGCTGATGCGTCTCAGTTCTGTCCGTACATCGTCCAGTGCGGTTTTCAGCGCTTTGAAGATTCGCGGATTCGGGGTGACAGTGATGCTGTTGTCCATGCATTTCCGATAGCAGTACTCCTGCTTCGGGAGCCCGGACATAGCCACCGCTCTGTTCAGCTGCTCGTTTTCCTCCGGGGAAACCCGGAAGCCGACGGTGATGTTCCGCCAGCGGTTGTGATTGTCACAGTTTTTAGCCGACATTCAGATTTACCATCCTTTCATCGTCCAGTTTGTTGGCCATCTCAGCTTGCTTCGAGGGGAAGAGGTGGGCGTAACGGTAGGTGATGTCGATGCTTTCATGTCCCACGCGGTCGGCAATTGCCACGGCACTGAAGCCCATGTCGATCAGCAGCGATACATGGCTGTGACGGATATCATGCACGCGAATTCGTTTGACCCCGGACGCACGGCAGCCCCGATCCATTTCGTGATAGAGATAATTCTTTGTGACCGGAAAGATGCGATCCTTCTTCTTCACCCCATAGAGGGATTGGATGTATTCCTGCATTTCCTCACAGAGGAATTTGGGCATCTTGATCGTGCGAATGCTCTTCTTTGTCTTCGGTGTAGTGATCACGTCCTCTCCGTGGAGCCGCTGGTAGGATTTGTTGATGGATACGGTTCCGGCTTTGAAGTTGAAGTCTCCGGGCGTCAGCGCCAGCAGCTCGCCCTCGCGGATTCCGCACCAGTAGAGCATCTCAAAAGCGTAGTAGGACATCGGTTTATCCATGACGGCCTCCGCGAACCGCTGGTATTCCTCCTTCGTCCAGAACTGCATTTCCTCCGCTTCCTTGCTCCCGATGTACCCCACCTTGGATGCCGGATTGCTCTTCAGCTTGTAGTGCCGGACTGCGTGGTTCAGGATCGCCACCAGCTGGTTATGGATACTCTTGAGATAGGTTGGCGAGTAAGGCTGGTTCTTCTCATCCCGGTAGGCCAGCAGCTCATTTTGCCAGGCGATGATGTCCCGGGTTTCGATTTCGCTGAGCATCTTCTTGCCAAAGGTGGGGAAGAGCTTCGTCCGGATCATGTGTTCCTTACTCAGCCAGGTGTTTTCCTTCAGTCGAGGTCGCATGTCATTCCCGTACAGCTTCAGGAAGGCTTCAAAGGTCATGTCTGGATCTCCCTCGGTCTGCAACCGAAAGTTGCGCTCCCACTCCTGTGCTTCTCGCCTGGTGGCAAAGCCGCGCTTGCATTTCTGCCGCTTCGTGCCCTTCCAGTCGTGATACCGAACCATCACATACCAGGTACCGTTTTTCTCATCCTTGTGTGTTGACATGTGACTCACACTCCTTCTGATTTGATGTACCGTACAGTCGTTCCTGAAGATACAGCCGGTTCACTCGCCCGGCGATGATCATATATCCCTTCTCATGGAGCTCCGCATTCAGTTGCTTGATCAGCCTGTAGGCATAGGATCTGGACACTTCGAGCTCCTGAGCTACTTCTTCTACTCTCATAAATTGGTTCTTCATGGGTTCCTCCTTTTTCGAATTAAGCAATAACGCTTAACTTCGATATCATTATATTAAACATTATCGCTTGTGTCAATGGGTTTATAAGGAGTATTCCAAACTTTTTTGCTAAATTTCCGTCTTGACGACCTTAAGCGAATTTGCTAGGATAAATTATCCTGTTCAAGAGGTGATTTGATGGCGACTGGCGAACGTATCCGTTTCTTCCGCACTTTACGGGGGATGACGCAAAAGTATTTGGGCCTTCTGCTGGGCTTTCCGGAGAGCTCGGCCGATGTGAGACTTGCCCAGTATGAATCCGAGGATCGCACACCCAAGGCAGAACTGACCGGGCAGATGGCGGAAGCGCTGGACGTCTCTCCCAAGGCCATCGCCGTGCCGGACATTGATACCATGGACGGCTTGATGCACACGCTTTTTGCATTGGAAGACCGAAAACTTCTTCGCATCACCAACGCGGATGGTCTGATCTGTCTGCGTGCTGAGATTTTTGATGGCGGCATCCATGCAGCCGATCTGGAGCAGCGTCTTCGTGCATGGCAGGAACAATCTGCCAGGCTGGCTGCCGGTGAGATCACCAAAGAGGCGTACGACCGCTGGCGGTACCACTACCCCGATTACGACGACACGCGCATCCATGCCGCAGTCCCGCCCGAAGTACCCGCCACGCGCAAACGCGGCCGGAAGCCAAAGCCGAAAGCCTGAAAAAATGGACATGAAGAAAGCCCTCCGCTTGTGGAAGATTTCCTCCACAGCGAAGGGCTTTGAAATAGGTTGTTTTCACAGAGGATGATCACCGGAAGGCGTTTTTCTCGCCTTCACCCCAAAGCCGCCAGCGCAGTTTTCTGTAAGGACGGCTTTGGAGACGGTTATCATTTGGTTATCAGAGTCGATTTGGGCTGGGCCAAAACGCTGTGCCGCAAGGGTTTTCGCCTTTTCGGCGGTCATTCCCACTCGTTGCAGAAACTCATAACTTAACGAATTTTGTTTGGAAATTATTTGTTCCTGTTCTTCTGAGAATTTTGATTCTCCATAATATCGTAGCTGTACGATGGATGCTTATCAAAATCTTATCAGCGGTGATAAATCTCTTTTGGGGTACATGGTAATTGCTCTGGTGGGCTTAATTGTATTGTAGCACCACTCAAAGCATTTTTCCAGATGATTTCTGGATTTTGAAGTGATACGAAAATCGACAACAACATTCAAAGGAGGATGCACTCTTCTGAATTTAACTGAAATCCATTTGAGAGAACAGGCTGCTCATGAATACCTGTGCATGATAACCGCCGTTTTCTCCGACACCTTCAATCAATTTATAGTTCTTTTTTAGTATGTCAAATAGATTTGTCATCTCGAAACATGAGTGCTTAGGAAAATTCATTAGATTGAAGATGAACTTATCATCGGACATTTCGTAAACAACACCCTCATCAAAAGTTATCTTTCCTGTCCTAATGTCTTTCATTCCCATCAGATCCGAGCTGAAATTTCGTTTTATAAAATAAACGATCCATGTACCATTGTAAACAGTAGAATCTGCATCTCTTATGAAATCCAAAAAATCAAGTTCTTCGTCCTGTGTCTCTGGTACTGAAAGAAATTTTGCGTAAATTGCTTTAATAATCTGATACTTAGTATGTTGCTGAAAGCCATTTACTACTTTTGGATTTCCATTCGAATTAAAAAATCTAAGATATGCTTCATCATATTTCCCTAAAAATGTGTTGCATTTTCGACATAAAGTTCGAGCGGTTCTACCTTTAGGAAATAATGATGTGGCCAACTGTGAATCAAATATTTCTCCAGCGATGCTTTCAAGTGTTTGACCATTGTCCAACTTTTGTCCAATCTCGGCATGTACATTTTCTGAGATGAATGTATCAAACATCTTACCAAGATCGACGGCAACAATATCTTCATTTCCGGTATTTCGTGCAGGGTAGTGTTCTTCACTCATTTCGCTGTCTGAAAAATAATCACCACATAATCTGCACTTGCATTGCTTTTCGATCGATGCAGTCATGAAACTCCGCCTCTTTCTTTTTATACTACTTAAAAGGGCAATTCATCAGCGTTGTCGTTTTGCTCAATAGAATTTTGCTCTTGAGCTGGCGATTCTGAAAGGACTGAAATTAAGTCCACAATACGCTGATAAAGTTCATCGAAGGTTAGTATCAGCACATTGCCCAGACTATTACGGAAATTTTCAAACGCAGCAACTTGCCCTGGGGTTAGTGCAGCCATTTTACCAATAATTACAACACATTTAGGAGATAAGACTTCAAAAGGCTCCGAACCCTGATGACACAGAGAATAATATTCTTTTGTAAGCTTATCTCTATAATTTAGAACTTGATTTACGGCTCCGCTCAAATCATAGCTAAAGCTGTATGTACCTCGATACTGGTTTCCGATAAGTTCAGTACATGGTGTTTTAATCTCAATCAATGCCACATTTTGAGACAGACTGTTCTGATAAATGAAGTCGCATAGATTACCACCGCTGTTGTTAATTCCTTTGCCGCCAACATACGCTTTATCTGCAAATATTGTACAAGGACAGGCAAAGATTTGAGCCAATACCCACTGATGTTCTTTGAAAACAGTAGTCTGCCAAAACTCCTCACTATCATTTTCGAGATTGTCTTCCATGAGCTTTGCAACTCTTTGGAGTTTTTCGATATTCAAAGACGTTGTCAGGTGTTGCAGATTTTCATCTTGCAACTCTGTCAGACTCCGTTTCAACGATTCCAAAGAACTTGTCTGAGTGATGAGACGAAGCAGTGTTTTTACAAGATCATAGTTTTCTTCATTGCCAATCATCCGAGCCGCAGAAGGGTCATTCTGGATGATTGAAAGGAATTGGCGAAAACTGCTGTCTACTCTGGTGTAAGTAGCTGAACCATACGGGATTTCGCCCATGTCTTCATACAGCGCATACAGCCGCTTCAAACCTTGGTAAAGCTCATATGTTTCACTTGTGCTCAGACTGAGTTCCATCCAATCTCCGACTTTGACAGAGCCACGAGAAATCTTCACCACTGACCCGTTGTCATCGCTCGGAAAGTCGGCATCGTTTTTCCGTTTCTTTTCATATAGAAATTTTCCAGAAACAGATTTATGGGGGTCTTTCTCGTTATCTACCAGCGTTGGACAGAACTTCAACCGGATCATTTCCGTCTGGCTCAAGACTACCGGTGACGCATCCGCTGTGACAGCAGAGGTGGATATAACATCAACTGTATCAGTTGTCATATCATGAACTTTCGGTATATGTAGGCCGATTTTCAAATCAATTCCACCCTTCACAGCTTGATAATAGTATTTGTCATCCTCTTCCTAACCGGCGTGTCTGCATCTTTTTCCAGATAGCACGGCATTTACGGCATATCTCAGGATCGATCCCCAATGTATCTACAAGTAGTTCTTTGTCAACAACATCCAGTGCAAGTTCAATATCTTTGTCGTTACGCACTATAGTGTCAATATGTGCAAGCAGCTGGTTTCTAAGCATAGGATCAATTCTTTCCACTTTGGGAATCAAAATATTACCCATTTCACCGGGCAAGATTTCAAGCACGCCGCCGCCGTAGCTCCGTCCGCAAATTTCGGTGAAAGCAAAGGAGATGCTGTTATAGTAGGCCAGAAGGACATTCTGCGGATCAACGCCATCGTTAAATTTCATGCGGTGCATTGTATCTGTAGACACTGCATCACATTTATTCAGCACAAATTTAGGATAGAAATTATTTCTTCTTAAGAAGAACGCATCAGGAATCCATACGGAAGGAACAATGTACCATCTTTCCCTGATGGAGCATTTGTAGCCCTCGTGTTCTCCATTTGCTTCACCGAGCGAAATGTACTCTTTGTGCTTGGCGGGATATTCATCGTATGGAATCTCAGGGAAGCTGATTAGACGGGCACGCTTTCCAGCAGTTTTGTTTTTCTCCCAATCTTGTGCTGTGAAATATATTCCGTGTGCATGAGAACTTCTTCCAATCAAAGGAAGAGTTACTTCACTTAACTGATATTGCTCAGATGTTTCTTCCGTAATGGAGAAGTAGCCATTATTGCCTGTTGTAATTCCAACATTGATAATTCCATATTCGGAAAATTGGGCAAAGCGTTTGTCTGCACGAAGTTCCTGAATAAGAGACATTTCCTCTGCGTTTACGAAATATTTTGTCCATTTTTCCTTGACGTGCTGCAACTTTTGAAATCCATTTTGAGATAGATCCAACTGAGCAAAACCGCGAAGATTATTCATTTCAATGATGCGAATACCCTTTTCTTCTTCGCCTTTCTCGCCAATAAACACAACGACTTCTTGCTCGATGTCAGGGAACACAAGCTGTTCAAATGTGATCAGAGTAATTTTCGCAAGATTATTGGCCAAATATAGGCGCAGATCCTCCGCATACGCAACTTGAAGTATCTCAGCTGGAATAACAAACGCTATCTTACCTTTTTCGGACAATAGCTGTACACAAGCTACAATAAACGCAACCCATGCATTTATCAATTTATTCGCTTTCATACCATGTGAAGTCAAGATTTGAGACTGCATTTCACGCTGGCTTTCTTTCAGATATTGATAGCGAATATAAGGGGGATTGCCCAAAATCAAATCATACTGTTCCTTGCCAAGGACACGATTATAGAAGTCGAAAAAATCTTCGGTGCATACTTCGATTTGTTCAAATTCAGAATACCTATCACGAACTTTCTCAGCTTCGTCAGGTTCGATTTCAACAGCTGTTAGTTTATCCACCTTATTCAGAAGATTAAGGTTCTGTAGCGCATCAAGAAATACTCCATCACCGCAACTTGGTTCCAAGACGGTAGAGATATTTTGAGACGCAAAAAGCTCCACCATTGCATCTGCAAGCTGCAATGGCGTATAATACGCTCCTCTTAATTTCTGCTCTGAACTATCCTTTTTGAGTCTCATCGTTAATACCTCGCTTAATAATCGAGTCTATACACCCGATCAATCAATCCCTGAATCTCAGAGATAAGTGTTTCTTTCTGTCTCTGCAACAGATTTGCAATGCGCTTTGCGGGACGTCCAGACAGTGCATCATTGATTTCGTAAATCTCTCGACTTGCTGCTACCACTCTGTCGTGAATAGCTTTCTGTTCTTCTACGGCAAAATCCAACTCAACAAAGGGTAGTGTAGAGAGAACGAATGTACCACGAGCAGTAAATCCGCCTTCAAAATCGCTGCCTACGATCTCCAAGATTCGCTCTGTAATGGGGTTTGACAGCCATGCCTGAATGTATTCAAGTGCGTATGGACTACCATCTTTTTTGCTAACTGCACAATATCCAGCAGTACCACCTGACGCAATCAGAATATCATTCGTATCCATCGCATACATGGGTTCTTTGCTCAACACGCCAACTATCAATTTGGGCGTGTTAATAAAGGCGGTCAAGGCTTGTGTTCTGCCATACTGGTACCATGTATCTGCGGTGGCGTTTGGAACGTCACGAGTTCCATCACGGGAAACACACTTAGGAACCAGACGATCATAATGCGCTAAGAGATAAGCGTATGTTCCCGGATAACTGCTTTGCATCTCATCTATGCGGATAAGATGTCCGTTGTTATCGTAGGGGAAAATAATCTGCTTGTCAGTCGCAAGAATACTATACGAATTCAGGCCCTTCTCAGCTTTTTTGGTTGGCTTAAAATAAGGGCGAAGCAAGGCCTTCTCAATAGTATAATTATTGCCATCCCTGCTGATTTCAACAGTATCGGCATATTCGGCCACAATTTCATCTGAGGAGAACCAATATATAGGCGTTGGCCTTTCTGCACTTGTCTGAATGCCGTTAAATATCTCTGCGTGTTTTGTAATGGGGACAGATACTTCATCCAACCTCTGGAGCATTGTCAAAAACTCAAAGTCAGTTGTCAATCTCCATGGGAGCTTGTTCAATACGGAAGAATTAAGCTCAATGGAACTCACTTCTTCTCCTGCCCACAGTTTGTTAGCAGAATCAACGCTGCTGTAAACAAAACTCGTCTGCTTCGCCTTGGAAAGTAAAATGATCGAGCTGTAAATGGTTTTATCCTCAAACAGCTGTGCATCTCCAAAGTCATCCAGACTGACGAGCATCCGTTCTTTTGCAATCAGGTTGCGCAACTTCTCGCCAGCGCCAATTTTGAAGAATTTATTAGGTACAATATAGCATACCAAGCCATTTTCGTTGATCTTATTGATAGCCTGCTCTATAAAAATAAAGTATTTGTCGAATTGCTTGTGCGATGTTTTGTATTTCTTTTTATAGATTTCTACTTCGGCACTCGGCAATAGGGCGTGCATCCCCTCGGTATTCACATATGGAGGATTGCCGATAATTACATCAAATCCACATCCATTGTTAATTGTGCTCCAGTCAAAGGGAGCGATCTCCATCATCTGATGGTTGGCACCGCTAATGCCATTCAATTCAGTTTGGCTGACAAGGGAGTTTCCAAATTGAATGTTGTCACCCAGATCAGGAAGAATCGGAACAACTTCTGATACAGAAGGTGCAGTTTCATCTTCAATCAACTTGATTAACAAAGAGAATTTAGCAACTTCGACCGCATGGATGTCAATATCTATGCCGTAAATGCAGGAGCAAAGAATGTCTTTTTTCTCTTGAAGGGGCAACTTATACAGGTCAATACCCGTTTCAATCAGATGATCTGTTTGCCCATTGCAGATATACCATTGCACACAGTAATCCTGCAAATAGGCAAATGCTTCTTCCAAGAAAATGCCAGAGCCACAGGCAATATCAGCCACACTGATGTCCAAAATCTCGGAGGGAGTTTTTCCTTCACACACTTTGGAAAGCGTTTTATCGACCATATACTTAACGATTTCCGTTGGTGTCGTAACAACAGACCTATTCTGACAATCTTTCTTCTTACCAAGCCCAATGGTATTGTTTTCAAGTAGCACTAACTGTTCGGTTAAGAATATCTCATAAATCTTTCCAAGCAAATTAGGCTCGATAATATTAAACAAATATGGGCTTTGAGGGTAATACAGGCCCTCAATCATGTCTTTTATAACTTCGCAGGAAAGATCGAAAATAATATCTTCGCCAGAAAACATTCCAGAATTGTAGCGCTGGTCAGCAGAACGGAACAATTCCTCCAGTTTGGATTGCAACTGAGTGTCATCCGTAATGGTATCTTTTAACTTGTGATATAATGGCAGATTCTTATCTTCACAAATTCTCAGGAATACGATTTGGTTAATAAACTCCTGAACAACATCATTTAACACTTCCAACGATGCATAACGGCCACCCTGAGCATACAGTTCATTACTAAGGGCCACACGCCATTCGTTGATTTGAGAGAGGAACAGCGTATCAACCTGCTGGGTTTGTCCTTCGGTTGCAGGAAAGTTTGCATCCAAATAAGAGTCAAAGTCACCAGAGTAAACGGTGTCTCTTGCAATCAATCCTGCAATTTCTTCAACTTTTTCTACATATTCGGTGTAATGGTACAGCCGGTATCTCGCCACAGCACATCCATCATCTTCGTGAGCGATATGGCAGGTATCGTAGATTGCAAGATACTCAAAATTTGTAAGCACAGCCAGACGATGCTTTGCATTCCAGCCGTACTTTCTGGTTTGAATAGCTGGAGCTGCAACTCTGGTAATATCTACCGCAGGCTTCTTTGCCTCTACAAAGAATTTTGGCACACCTCTGAGCGTGATGGTATAGTCAGGGCGGTCAGTTCGAGTGGAGTAATTCTCCGCAATAACTTCTCGATATTGGGGTGCCAGTCCTTTTTCGTTTGCAACATCCCAACCCAAGAGCTTTAACAGAGGATCAATATATTCAATTCTACAAGAATGTTCATTGTAAGCATTTCTTGCGTCCTTATAGAAGTCAATGTTAGCATGAAAACGATCTACAAGATTCTGCAATTCAGTCAGGTTAGTCATGGCTGTACGCTGCCTTCCTTTTATCGTTTGTAGGCTTTTCTGCGTTTTCCGGAATGATCCAAATACGGCTCATACGAGTAGCTCCATCAATACGATTTGATTTACACAGAATCTGAACTTGTCGGGGAGAAATTCCCCATTTTAAGGCAGCTTCCTGGACTGTAATATATCCATTCATAACAAACACCTCACAAATCACGATACAAAAACCATTATAATTATATTCGCTTAAACGAAATAAATCAAGTGGTTCTGAAAAAAACATGCCGCCCGTAGGATTTCTCCCACAGGCGGCGGTATGGTCAGCTATCCAAAGGTTCGCATTCGGTTACAGTTTTCAAATAGGTTTCAGGATCACCGTTCAGCATCAGCTCAGCATAAGCTACCGGGTCATTATAGATCAGATAGTCCAGCTCTGACCGCTGATACATATTGTCGGCAACCTCATTTTCTACGGCGATGGTATCAATGGCAATCGTGCTACCATCGTCGAATTTCAGCTCCACACAGGCGGTATCCATGTTGAACGCACAGGATAAAAGCTTCATTTTGTGGTCCTCCTCAGATTTTCAATGTTATTCTTTGCCAACCTACTTGCAGCTTGCTTCCGTTCTTGAGAATAGGGGGGCGTCAGCTTGAAGCCAAAGCGTCCTTTACGGATTTCATAGGTCTGGCGGCCGTTTTCGTCATCGTCGATCAAACGACATTCTGACGGGTATTCTTCGGCAAAGGTAGCAAGCCTGTTTTTGAGCGGCGTGTTGCGGGTGCAAACTTCAATCATATCGTCTGCATCGGTGAAAAAAATACTGGTTGTTTTCTGTTTCTTGGTAAGACCTGTTTTCATAAAATACCTCCATTTTTCATAAGTTTTTGCCAACTCTACACCTGTAAAAATGGGCAATTTCCCGATAGGGAGCGTCCAAACGATCTGGGCATCGTTTGAAACGCTCCCGTTGGACAAAATGCAATTTTTGCAGCTCTACGCGGGATTTAGCGGGCATCGTCCCGATTGTGGGTTTTATTGCGGTGCGGATTGAAAATATGCCATAGATCGTTGTGTTCAATGGCGCTTTCATAGCTGCGGATTTTGGAGCGGAGGCGGCTATTTTCCTGTTCCAGATCTGCTGTGCGGAGCTTACCACGGACGGATTTGTATTGTGCCAACTCCGCCTTGACCGCAGACAGCTCTGCGGTCAGAGATTGAATTTTTGCTTTCAAATCGGAAATCGTTTTCTTTGCTTCTTTCAGCAGCTTTTTCAGCTTGCCCTCCTGCTTTTCCTGCACCACATACTTCTGTGCCGCTGTGACGAGATTCTGGTAATCCTCACGATCAACGGCAACCTTGGAAGTCAGCGGCAGGGGTTTGGCTTCGATCTGCTCTACAGCTTGAATGGAAACCTGTTGCTGCTGAACACGCTCGATGCTCTGCTCCAATTCGGCAAGTTCTTCTTTGCGCTTCTCACGCTTAAATTCCAGAACGCTCAGATGCTCCTTGTGTTCGCCCTTCTGCTCCCACTCAATTCCGTGCTCCAACATGATTTCAGCAAGAGCTTCTTTCTCTTTCTGTACCCACAGGTCGCGCTCCGTCAAAGATCGCCCCTCACCGGTAATGCCTTGGTCGGCAAGTGCCTGTTTCAGCGATACACGGGTGGATAGTCCCCGTTTGCTCCCGGTAGTAAAGGGAATAAAATCAATGTGCAGATGGGGCGTGGCTTCGTCCATGTGCAGGTGGGCAGAATATACATGAAGCTGAGGATTGCGTTCAAGAAAACTGCGATAAAACTTGTCCAGAATGGTCTTTGCCAGTTCCGCATTCTCTCCGGCAGTCCCCATATCGTCTTTGTTGCCCACTTGGAAAATCACTTCATAAAAAGGCTTTTCCTGCTTTCCATCACGGATTTTTTCGTAGTAGTTTTCGATGCAGCGGTCTTTGCGTTTCTGCTTGGCATTGAATTCTGCCAGAGCTGCATCAAACAGTTGATGGTATGCCTCCTCAATGGGTGTGTAGCAGTACTCAACATTCAGATGGGTGCGCGTCGGGTCTACATTTTCTGCGAAGTAGGTACGGCGATTATGAGCAACGACTCCATCACCGGACATTGCGCTGATTGTTCGTTTTATAGGTTTTACCTCCTAAATTATGGTCGTATAATTGGAATTCCTTTCGCCGCCGCAGCGGCGGGTTTTGTTACTTTTGTCAAAAGTAACGCAAAAGCACTTTTGACACTACGCATCAAAAGCGCATTGCGCTCTCCGAGGGGGAACGGGGTATGCGGCTTCTGCGGAAGCCTCTGCCGTGGTTTGCAAGTAGTACCCACTTTGCAAAATCCACGGCGTGAGCGTCAGCCTTTCAGCAATCGAATTTGCTTCAACGCTGCCGCCCACGGGCAGAGGAAATTTTGAAAACTCTCTCTGCCATCCATCTCAAACTCCGCGGATTTTTTCGATGGGGACGGGGGATACGAGGGACTGTGTCAGGCAATGCTTTGCCTTGTCCGCCAACAACAGGAGCGTGGCACGCTCCTGTCACAGTTCCCAAGGAGGAGTCGTTCAGCGATAGCTCTGCGGCACTCCACGGCGGTCAAGATACTCCTGCCTTGCCTGTTCCCGTTCTTCTTCGGTGGGAGCGGTCTTGTACTGGGAATAGAGCTGTCGGTTCAGTATGGCGTCAAGCTTCTGTTCCAAGCCCTGCCGGATTTCTTCGTCAAAATCGTCCTCGCCGTTCAGATGATAGAGCACCAGATCAACAAACAGATCATAGGGTATCTGTACACTTTTCATTCAATTCTTTCCTTTCTGTGACGGTTGTGACGATTGTGACGGTATTTTTGATACCGCTCCTGCTGTCATTTTAATCGTCACAACCGTCACCAATCGTCACACAGCCTTTCGTGCCAAGCTGATAAAGCTGCCACTGCGGGTGCGCTTCACGGTATATTCAATGCTGTACTCGTTCAGCAGTTCTCCCGCCTTGACATTGAGCCTGCGAGTCAGAATGTTAGGCTGTATATCCTCGCCAAGCAGTGCTACAAGCTCTGTTGCGCTGCCGTTCCATACGGGGGTATCTCCGGCAATCACGGCTGCGAGTTTGCTCAGCAACGGGTCGGGCGGTTTCTTCCAAAGCTCAGTTTCCGCATGATTGAGCTGCCATGTCAGCTTCTCGGCATCCCGCGTCAGATGGAACTTTTGATCCGGCTGATCTCTGCCGACGATTTCAAGTGTGGCGTTCAAGTCGGTGCGCTTTTCCTTTTGCAGAAGAAATGCCCCATCCGCACAGCCAAGCAATCCTGTTGTGCCGGAGATCATTTCAAATTTGTCTCCAGCCTGCTGCTTGCGTGTGTGATGCACCAAGAGCAGGCACACACCATTTTTGTCAGCAAACTGCTTCATCCTGCCCACGATGTCATAATCGTTGGCATAGCTGTAAGCATCGGTGCTGACCTCGCGGATTTTCTGCAAGGTGTCGATGATAATGAGCCGGGTATCGGGATGCTCCCGGATGAACCTTTCAAGCTGCTCATCAAGTCCTGCGCCGAGCTGCTTTGCATATACTGCAAAATGGAGGTTATCCGTTCCCTCTACGCCGAACATACGGGACATACGCTCCTGCAATCTCTGATAATCATCCTCCAACGCAAGGTAAAGAACCGTACCTTGGTGGACTTCATAATTCCAGAGCGGTTGTCCGGTGCTGATGTGATAGGCAAGCTGCGCCATGAAAAACGACTTACCTACCTTTGGCGCACCGGCAAACAGATAGGTGCCGGAGTAGAGCAGACCGTCTATGACGGGTGGCCTGCTCTGATATACCGTTTCGTACAGTTCGTTCATAGATACCGTGTGCAGATACGCCGGGTCGCTCATTCGCTGCATCTGCCGCAAAATATCTTCAAAGTCTTCCGGAGAATTTTCGTCCGGGTGATTGATTTCCGTGTCCAAAGCGGATATACTACTGATAGTGTTTTGAACGGACTGCCTTTCATCTGCGCCAACAGATGTGCAAAGGGCAGTCTTTTCTTTTGCTTCATTCATTCGCATCCTCTCCTTTCAGTCCCTGCATGGTGACGGCAATGAGGTCGATCGTGCTTAGCAGCTCATCGGGGACGCTGTCCCCGGCAGCAATGCGCTCCAGCTCTGCGAGGATCGCCATCATCTGCGTTTTGAGCGCCTTGTGTACTCTCGGATTTGGCTGCACTACCACCTCACGCCCCATGCATTTGCGATAGCAGTATTCCTGCTTGGGAAGCCCCGATAGAGCTACAGCCCTGTTCAGTTCCTCCTGTTCTTCGGGAGATACCCGAAATCCCACTGTGATACTGCGAAAACGATTGTGTCGGTCTACATTCTTTGCGGACATTAAACTCAAACTCCTTTCCCAAGATCATCTAGCCTGTTTGCCATTTCTTTCTGCTTGGATGGGAACAGGTGCGCGTACCGATAGGTGATTTCGATGCTCTCGTGTCCAACCCTGTCGGCAATGGCAACCGCCGAGAAGCCCATATCAATGAGCAGACTGATGTGGCTGTGTCTCAAATCGTGGATTCTGATGCGCTTGACGCCTGCTGCCTTTGCACCCCTGTCCATCTCATGGTGGAGATAGCTTTTGGTTACCGTGAAAATACGATCTTTCTTTTTCAGACCGTACTGCATTTTGAAAAACTCCTGCATCTCCTGGCAGAGGAAGTCGGGCATCTGAATGGTGCGGTTGCTTTTCTTTGTTTTCGGTGAGGTAATAACATCCTGCCCTTTGAGCCGCTGATAGGTCTTGCTGATCTTGACAGTGCCGCGCTCAAAATCGAAGTCCGCAGGCGTCAGCGCCAGCAGTTCTCCCTCCCGGATGCCTGTCCAGTAGAGCATCTGAAAGGCGTAGTAGGAAACCGGCTTGTCCATCATCTCTTCAGCAAATTTCTGATATTCTTCTTTCGTCCAGAACAACATCTCCCGCCGTTCCTCTGTCCCCATGTTTCCGGCTTTCGCTGCCGGATTGGAGTGGAGATCGTAAAACCGGACGGCATGGTTGAAGATGGCGCTGAGCTGATTGTGCAGCGTCTTGAGATAGGTCTGAGAATAGGGCTTGCGCTTCTCATCCCGATAAGCGAGCAGCTCGTTTTGCCATGCAATCACATCTTTGGTGGTGATCTCGTTGATTTTCCGCTTGCCGAAGTACGGGAGCAGCTTCGTTTTGATGATATTCTCCTTGGTCTGCCATGTGCTTTCTTTCAGCCGCGCCTTGAGATCGTTGGTGTAGATTTCACAGAACGCCTCAAAGCTCATGTCCAGATCTCCGGCATTCTGCTGTTGAAACTTCTGCTCCCATTCCAGTGCTTCTCGCCTTGTGGCGAATCCGCGCTTGCATTTGGGCTTGCGTTCTCCTGTCCAGTCCGTGTACTGTGTCACCACATACCACGAACCGTTTTCCTTGTTCTTATAAGCTGGCATCTGCATCCTTCCTTTCTGTTCCGTAGAACCGTTCATTGAAATACTGCCGGTTGACGCGGCCTGCGATGGTCAGAAATCCTTTTGCCTTTAACTCCTCATTGAGCTGCCGAATGAGCTTGTAGGCGTAGGGCTTCGACACATCCAGTTCCGCTGCGACTTCCTCTGCTCGAATAAATCTGTTGTCCATAAAACTCCTCCTTGTTGATTTTTGGTAATACTTGTCCTTATTTCGTGTCGGATACTTTCTGGCCGCCTTCCGATTTGCCCGGGCGGACACACCATGACTGTGATGTGCGACAGGTATTAAATTTTCGAACTTAACTGTAAATGCTTAAGTTTGCACTTGCATTATACTAAACATATTCCGTTATGTCAAGAGGCTTTCGAGAAAAATATTAAACTTTTTTATTTAGGCTGTATTGACACAAACTAAGCATATATGCTATAATCATCGCAACGATACCAAAGGAGTGTAGGTTTATGGCGATTGGTGAACGAATCCGTTTTATTCGTAATTTACGTGGCATAACGCAGAAATGGCTTGGTCAAGCTGTTGGCTTTCCGCCTAAAACGGCTGATGTCCGCATGGCGCAGTACGAGTCCGGTTCCAGAACGCCGAAAGAGGATTTGGTAAAAGCTATCGCCAATGTGTTGGAGGTTTCTCCCTTGGCATTGCAGATTCCCGACATTGACAGTGACCTTGGATTTATTCACACCCTTTTTGCCATCGAGGACATTCACGGCATCCGTGCTGAAAAGCAGGGGGATGAGGTGCATCTCATCTTTGACGGCAGCAAACGTACCATGGATGAATCAATCTTTACCATGCTTTCCGCATGGGCAGAACAGTCGGAGAAGCTGCGCTGCGGCAAGATAAGCAAAGAGCAGTACGACCACTGGCGCTACACCTTTCCGGAAGAGGACACCACCCAGCGTTGGGCAAAAGTACCGTCGCAGGGACTGAGCGATCTGCTTGTGGAAGCGTTCAAGGATCAGCAGAAAGAAAAATGAACATAGAAAAAGCCCGTACTGACATCCAATCAGTACGGGCTTCAATCATATGGAGAAGTTTGTGAGCTTGGAGAAATTACTCTTTACTCACAAGCCACTGGCACGCAGAATAACTGCGCTCCGGCGGAATCTTATCAAACTCTTATCAGAAGGGGCGGGTAAAATCCAAAAACCGTTGGTATTCCTACACTTTTCGGCTTTTCTGATTTATTCCCACTCGGCAAAGGGAACTGTTTTCTAAACATATTTGTTTAGAAAAATCAGCGGATTTCGACCGATTTTTGTGAAAAATCGGCTCGTTTATCCTGAAAATGAAATTGTTTTGGTAGCGGAAAAGTAGCGTGTCAAATTAACCTCGAAAATGGGGGCAATTTGAGTGGGTCTCTATGCGTCCATTGTACCGGGAGACAGCACGAATGTCAAGCCAAAAGATGAAGGACGAGCGAAAAAGCTGTTACCGCGTATGACGAGTCACAAAAGAAACGAAAGTTTCTATACGGACATTTATACGGACGTTTATCGGGACTTCTTGGACACAATCCAGCGTCCGGTCTTGTTGGAACCCTCGCGACGAAGCCTGTTTTGCGCCTTCAAAGATGCAATCAGACGGCGAATTTGACGGTCGCTCAGACCGAGATGCTCCGCCATGACGGGAATGGTCATGTGCGGATCGGACTTGAGCAGAACGAGCAGTTGATCTTCCGGCGATTTGATATGCTGCTTCACATAGACGTTTTTCAGCGCTTCAAGAATCATTTCGAGCATGAACTCGATGAATACGGTTGCGCTGCCCTGTGCGTTGGCGGCGTTCAAGGCGGCATAATAGTCGGCTTGATGCTCCAGAATCATGGATTCAATCGGCAGATAGGTGAAGATAGGCTCCCATTTGCGCAGAATCAGCGTTTGCCAAAGCCGCCCTGTTCTGCCGTTTCCATCTGCAAAAGGGTGGATGAACTCAAACTCATAATGAAAGACGCAGGAAGCGACGAGCGGATGCGCAGTTGTGTTTCGCAGCCATTCAAAGAGCTGCTGCATGGCTTCCGGGACATATTGGGCGGGCGTACCGGCATGAATGAGCTGATCCCCTGCATAAACGCCGACACCTGTATTGCGGAACGTACCTGCACCCATGACGAGCCCATCCATCATAATGCGATGGACTTTGAGCAGATCGTCGATGGAGTACGGATCGAGCGACGGAAGCAAATCATAGGCTCGAAAAGCATTCTGCACTTCCCACACTTCCTGCTGCGGGGCGAGAACGCGCTTACCGTTCAGCAGCGCAGTCACCTGATCGAGCGTCAGGCTGTTATGCTCAATCGCCAGCGAAGAATGAACGGAACGGATGCGGTTGGCGCGATGCAGTTGTGGTTGAGCAGACAGATTGCCGCGTACCGTGATTTCTTTGACCGTCGCTGCAATTTCGGTGGAAAGGCGGAGGATTGCGTCCGTCAGTTGATAGGGCGGGGTATAGGTGCTCAAGGGGATCACCTCGATGGATTCAGAATTTCAGATTCGACTTCGTCCAGTGTGTAAGTGCTGGGCAAGGTTTTGTAGGCTTCCAGACTTTTTCGATAGGTTTCAAGGTCAAATTCATCTTCGATCCGCTCAAGTACACAACGACGAATCAATTCGGAAACGGAGAGACCTTTTTCAGTGGCGTATTGGCGGATTAAAGCGGCATCGGCAGCGGGAAGATGAAGGGTGAGGGTCATAAGAAACCTCCAAGATGCTAATTCAAAGGACATCATGGTTATAAAGCTATTTAATATTTTAGCATGATATATTGCGCTTCGCAAGTTGGTGGGAAAAATGATGATGTGACAATGAAATAATGCGCGTCGTTATCTTTGCAGAGATGTTGATAATTTGCCTTATGAGAAAGTCGGAGCTGAAACGCGTTGTCTTGCAGCTGAAATTCCCTTTGATATTCCTGATTTATGGGAATGGGTACGCTTCGGCAGTATTTCGACATATGCAGATACGAAACAGGAGATCAATGCTCAGTATGCGGATAAAGACATGTGGGGGCTTGAACTGGAGGATATAGAGAAAGGGGGCAGGCTTATAGATCGTAAAACAGTAGGTGAGCGCAAAGATATTGGTGACAAGACTGTTTTCTTTAAAGGCGATATCCTTTACAGTAAGCTGCGCCCTTACCTTTTAAAAATTCTTATTGCACCCGAATGCGGAAAGACTGTACGCATCTGAAGGGTTTCAAGGAACTTCTTTTGCAATGCTGTTTTATCCATCTTTTTGCTCTGACAAAATATGCGTAAGTGTTTTTTGCGGATTGTGAAGAACTACTCTCAGCTCACTCTTGAAAGCTAAATACGTTTGTATTTGATATGATATATATTTTCCTCATAGCTCTTGTCATGGCAACATAGAAATCTTTAGCAGATAAAGGCGTTGTCATATCAATTATTACACAATCGAATTCCAGTCCCTTTGATAGAAGTGTACGCGACGACAAGAACTTGAATCCTGTATATCTCTTTTGAAGTTCTGCGTCCTTTCGGATGTGATTGGATGCATCACAAATTGAAAGGTCGTGGTCTATTGCATATTTTACACTTCTTATCATTTCGGACAATAACTCAGCCCGATATGCCTTAAAATCCTTATTTTCGGAAAACCATACCATCATTTTCAATATGGTCTCCCTTGATGGATTGGGAACCGTTTCGGAGAGAATTTCACGAAGTTCGATATGCTTCTTTATTCGTGAGAAATCGAAGCTGTTGCTTTCTAGCCGTTCAATATATGATTTTAGTTCTTTTCTAACATTGGTTGAGCACTCTGCTACAAATTTTAGAACATTTAGAGCCAGATCGGTTCCGGTCGCTGTATCAAATAGATTCGCATATTTGAAAAGTTCATCACAATCTTGTTTTTCATCGTATTGAAAAATACCTGGCATTTGCATACATAATCTTAACTGTTGTTGGGGCCATTTTGTAATATATACGACTGAGGAGAAATGAGATAATTCTCTTAGATGAGAATATCCTGTAAAATTAGCAGGAGCTATCACCTCAACATTTTTGTTCTTTACGTCGATTTGTATGCTACAATTCTTTTTGGAAAGTGTAGGAAGTAGAGCCTCTCGAACCGTCATTAAGTATTCTCCAAGTTCAGGATTGTATTTGCTCCATCTCCAAGGCTTTGTTTCAATATTCACTATCGGGAATTCCAGATGGCTCCAATCTACCAAGTCCCCAGCAAATGAAAAAATGCCCTGCATAGGATCGCCGAGCACTATAACTGGCAAATGATTGTTAATTGCAAGAATGATTTCGTGCTGTATCTGGATACAATCTTGATATTCATCAACAACAATGCCTGCATATGTTGCTTTCAGCACACTTCCTGCCCAAGCAGTTTCAAATATTTTCTTTGCTCCGCGGTACAGTTGTGCATAATATGCCGCGGCTTGCCTTCTATTAAGTGGGGACAAAGTTTTGTCAAAACAGGCAGTGTTGTCATAGGATACACACCATTTTATACAAAAAGCAGCAATGGTGGTAACGGTATATTTTGCTGCGGATATTTTCCGCTTTTTCAGACGTTTATCAATTGCATCTACACCAGCATTCGTGTGAGTGAGCAGAAGTTGCTTACCCGTAGAACGTTCGACAATATCAGCGATCATCTCCGTTTTACCATGGCCTGCTGGTGCAATTATGGCTGCACTGGACATTTGAATAATTTTATCTAACTCTGCTTCAGTCATTCCCGATCACCCATTTTGACAAAGCATCTACAACGCTTTTTATCTTGGTTTCTGCTCCAATGTGCTCCCAATTGTCAAACACTGCGTTGCCTAACTGTTCGCCAAGGTCGATTCTTTTATACCATTCCACTTTCTTCCGCTTAGCGATTTCGCCGATTTTCTTTTGTGCATCTGGTGTCATTGCAGCAAGTTGAATTTCATCGTCTGCCACTTCAAACGGAATTTTTTCAGATGTCAAACGTGATTTTACAGACTCCATACCATGCTCAGTAACTGCAATATTTATAATTTTAGTTGCAACATTAGTAGGAACGTCATAGAAAACTTGTTCCTCTAAGGCATTTGGCTTATCCCAGTCAAACACAGCGACCCCAATTTCTTTTAAGGCAGCCTTCTTCTCGTCATCCTTTGGTAGATCTGCATCCATCAGCAAGCATACTTCGTAACCGCAGGAACGTAGCGTGTTAGCACATACAAAAATTGTATCGCCACCGCCATCCGCTGTGCCAATCCCCTTGAACGCCATACGATAACTTTTTGTTTTTGCCCAGTATGTATCTAACGCGCGAATGAATCCTATCTCCGTTTTCCCTTCACATACAATTAGTCGCTTGCACAAAAAAGCCTCAGCATTTTTACGGATTTGAGCCTGCATAATAGTATCTGTATCTGGGTCATTGCTTTTCAACTGTACAACATGAGTAGTTCCACCTTTAGACTGTACGACCAATAACTCTCCTATGGTGCATTCTGCAACGGCAATTGGAGAATGGGTTGTCATAATTACTTGACCAGATGTTGTACGTGTTGTCCTAAATTCATTTAGCAAACTGCGCAAGCGATACGGCTCTAAACCGCTTTCAACTTCATCTATTAACAAAAGAGTATTACCGGCAGAGGCTCGAATGTTTAATCCCATCGAAAGGAGTCGCTGACTGCCATTGCCTTTTTGATTTAGTGGGGTATCGCCGTCGAATAGCCCAATAGAAGAAGAAAACGACCCATTCTGAATGAGCATTTTGTTTTTTATTTCTGATTCAAAGCCGACACCATACTGCTGCCCAACAGAAATAAGAGTCTCACTAATATCATCAAGAGCATTCAGATCAGCGTGGCTAGCAACCTCACGCAAAGCCGTTGTATGAGCATCGTGAAGAATACCTTTTGCATCAGCATACTTTTGTAGAACGGAGTACTTTCCCCATATCATGTCTTTTGAACAATTATTACCGACAGTGGCAACCGACAGTAGTTTGCGATCTGAGTGTGAGATTTGACGTGCGTCCTTTCTGTTGCACACAACTTCCCATTTGGGCTCTAACGTGCTATCAATTGTGAGCTGAATTGTAAGGCAAAAATCCCCCGCATCTTCAGGTTCGTCATCAATACATGGATTAATCAGCACATGAGGTTTGCGCAAGTATAGCCCAAACTTGTCCTCAGCAATAAGTTTGGAAGGTATTTCTTTGAATGTACCCCTTATTATGATGGGAGTAGATGTGTCACATTCATAAAAATCATTATCACAGACAATCAAATTCCAAGAAGGCCAGGACACCCACTCAATTGCCTTTAGGATAGTAGTTTTTGTACTATCTCCTGCTCCAATCATACATATCACTCGTGAATCTAAAGGAAAGATAATATTACCTTTCTGTATTCCGCGAAAATGTTCTATTTCTAGATTTGTAATGAACATGGCACCCTCCGTAAAAACATTCTAGTTCTTTCCGAAATTGATGCAGAAATAATTTATTTTATACCTGAGTTATTCAATAAATAGTACACTGTCCGCAAATTCAGACGGATAGGAGATTGGCATAATCCATTTATCAAAGACTATGACATATGCATAGACGGAACCTTTGCCAAACCTTTCGTGATGAAGTGTTTTTCCATCTGCGTCCATTGATACCTCGTCTGGCAATCCAATTAAATACGGTAGTTCCATTGCTTTTGATTGAGAGTCAGGGAATGATGCCATTAGTCCAACGACCTGACCGATACCAAATGCTATATGCCTGACCATGGCCCCAGGAGGAACAATCGGCACCGTGGCAACAACACGCTTTATGCCAGTTCTGACCTCGTTTGCTCTCTCATCTACGACAGTGCTGATGTGCTGTTTCCAGTCGGGCGCATCCAGAATATCCCTCTTTATTTTGCATTCTAGAATCAAGTCGCGCAAATGTTCTGGTTTAGCCTGATTACCTTCAAACATTGCAACAAAGTACTTCTGGAATTGCTCTAGCGTCAACGGTACGATGTCCAGACGTTGCTTAACATCTCCCTTTGCATACCAAATGCCATGTCGAAATGTCTCGGCAGTGTTAGTGTCGATGCGCACCGCAATAAACATCCCGTAGACAGGCTTATCATATTTCAGAACCGCATCCGAAACATGGCGGCGAACGGGCTCGCCCTCCATAGCTTCTTGACGAGAGGACGTAGACATAGTGACTTCCGTTAGAATGGTGAAATCATTAAACTCGCAGTACAGATCACCCTTGCCACCGCCCGCCGCTGAAACTGGCATAAAGTCAGAATCCAATTTGAAACCACGGACTTCATAAGGCTTGTTAACCATGTGATCAATGGCTAAAGCAGCTCGCCAAAGTGTCCACTCAAGGTAGGCAGGAGTTTCGTCCTTAGGCACTTCAATGGCGTTATCTTCATCATAGACCAGTTTACCGCCGCCCCTGATCAGAAGCGTCATATAGTCCCTGATTTCCCGCCACTGATTGCATTGGTCGTTGGCATATTGAATTTCATCCGTTTGAGCAAGGATATTCTCGAGCCGCTGTCGTGCCACATTGATTTCCGCGGCAGTAATTAGAGGAAGATCAGAAATATCAAACAGAATGTGACGCTCTTGTATTTGCCTAATCAGATCATCAAGCAAAGACTTTGCAATATCTGCGCTATCAGTGGGCAGAAGCGCACCGTTGCAGAGTGTTTTATAGTGTTCCATTATTGGCGCAGCACTTGCGGTTGCTTTTGCAAGTTTTTCTGCCAACACATGTTTTGTTGGGACTATAATAAGCCCTCTGCCTTTTCTTTGAAAAATGCCAGAAATGCGGAGGTATCGCATGTTCATATCGCTATAATCCAAAAAATTATCAGGTTTCTTATCGTAACCTTCACCTCTGGCTGCGATCTCTTTTTTGTCAAAGGGACGTTTAGCAGGAGCAATGGCTCTTCGTCGGCGCAGATCAAGGATCTTGTCAACAACCGCATCCACATTATAGCTGGGATTGGTGGTATGTCCCCACAAAGCGAACTCAATCCTGCTCAATTCAGAAGAGCCGGTTCGCCGCTCAAGCTCCAGCATGATTGCCAGCAGCCACCGCAACGGAGAAAAATAATGTGTACCATCATTAGGCATTGGATATTGTTCAACGCTCATTGAACGAAGAAAACATTCCTGCACAGCGGGATAGGTGTCTGCGTTCAGAAAGGTTCTGCCGAATGGTGTGATTTCGTCAAGGGCACCCAATTCGTCCTGCGCCCCATCTTTATTTTTAACTTGTGGATAGATGAAACCATTTTTGGCAAACATCAAGCGCCATTTCCGGGCATGGCTTCCAGATTCATCCTTACCATCTTCGTTTTGAATAATTCCTTTTTCATTCAAAAGACGCATAAAGCCGATTTCGTTATCCCGGCCACGGAGATTCCCGACATAAGGTGAACTTGCAAATACAGAGAAACCTTCTTGAATACGATTGGGATTGCGTAACCCAGTATTGCCAACAAGCCAGATGTCTATCTTTTCACTCATGTCGTAACCTCCGGTTAATACCCAACGAAAAGGTATTCTTGAACAGAGTTTCTATGTGTCTTAGCTTCGTTTTGATTTCCGAAAGAGTATTTGTAATCTACCGGAACAACTTCAACACGTTTCTTGTACTTCGCCATGATTGCCACCATTTCATCCTGCGTGGGGAGGCTGTTTGAAGAGTACGAAACAATCAGGATACTGCCTGCAAATTTTCTAAACAGACGATCGAAAGCATCTGCGGCACCTTTCCTTGTTGAAAATGGAGTCGGATAGGATTTGAATTTCTTTGTCTGCGTATGCTCCTGAATTTCCACCCCCTTCCAGTTGCGTGCAAGCCCCTCTACAAAATGGTATCGACGTACATACTCATTATCGGAAAGTGGTGAGTAGTACGGTGGATCGATGTACACTAAATCAGCATGATCAATGCGGAGCTCCATGGCATCGCTGTTTCGTGATTTATTGGATTTTCCGTTGTCAAAAACGGCTTTATTAATTGCCTCAACTGCTTCAAGAAATTGCTGGGCAAGGGTTTTTTGCAGATCTTTCCGTCCATCGTTATAGCGGCTTCCAGTATATGTAAAGATGCCACGAGGGCGCTTTTTGGTGCAAGCACGAATTAATGCAGTCATTGCAATTGCATGCTTGTATTGGTCGTGTATTTGCGCAATATTGGTACGGAGCGTGTCAATGAGATCATTTTCATCGTCCGTATAGTACAAATCCTTAAATGTGTTTGCAACAAAGTGATCAGATTCTTTGTGTGTAATCAGCAAATCTTTTGCCTCAACAAGAGGAAGGACGACGTTGTTATTTTCAACCATTGCCTTTGTAAATGTTGATGACATAAACATATAATCATTGCTGATCACTGTTTTACCCTGTGCCTTGAACATATACCCTACAATGCCGGAGCCTGAGAACAGATCGATTACTGTTTCTGCTTGAAATTGAGAAGCAACAGACCAAATTTCAGGCAGAAGCTTGCTTTTTGAACCCATAAACCGTGTGGGAGGATAAGCAGAAACTTGAGAAGGCAGAGGTAGAGGAGCGAGCTGAAGAAGGGAACGTTGCTTAGGCGGAATGGTGACAATAATATCCTCGCCTTTTCGTGTATTTCCGCGACATGAAATATGACGCTTGGTTTGAATAATGTCAATCTTGAATGGAGCATACAATTCATGAACAAGAGGATGATTGGAATTTGTCAGAAGAATGTGGCATCCTTTTTCGTGCAACCGTATAACTTCCTTTGCAAGTTCAACGTGGTCTTCCTCGTAGAATTGTTCCTTTGTATATCGCTTGAAGTCTGAGTATTCGGAAATAGGCAGGTAAGGAGGATCTAGAAAAATAAAATCACCAGGTTGAGCATAATGCTCTAACACGAGCGAATAATCTCCGCAAATGATCTCTGCTTTTTTTAAGGCAGAAGACGCAGCATAAAGAGCTTCGGTATCGCAGATTTTTGGATTTTTATATTTCCCATAAGGAACATTGAATTGCCCTTTTTTGTTTACACGGTAAAGACCGTTGTAACACGTTTTGTTGAGAAAAAGGGTTCTTGCAGCGGCTTCGGGCTTGGAGAGCTGTTCCCAATCCAAACTGCGAACTGAATAGAATATTTCACTGGTGTTTTCATACTGCTTTAGATAAAAAATGACAGATTCTACATTATCAGCGACTTGACGGTATAAATTAATAAGTTCAGGATTGCTGTCCGCAATAATTGCTTTTTCAGGACACAGAGAAAAGAATAGCGCACCTCCACCAAAGAATGGTTCAATATAACGCCCATAAGAAGTTGGAACCTTAGGCAACAGATCGGGGAGCATTTGTGTTTTTCCACCGGCCCATTTAAGAATCGGCTTAGTAGCGGTTGTGGAAAGTTGACGGGCAGTGTTGTTTTGCATGCTTCTATCTCCATTCATGAGTTGGGATCTGGAGTTAGTTCCATGATATCTCCAATGTCACAGTTCAAAGCAGTACAGATTTTTACCAATACATCGGTTGTAACGTTTTCATTTTTTCCGAGTTTTGCCATTGAAGCATGACTAATACCTGCTGCAATGCAAAGATCTTTTTTCTTCATATCTTTATCAATTAGTAACTTCCAGAGCTTTTTATAGCTTATAGACATAAACTTCTCCTTGCAGGGGACTTGGAAAATCGCTTTTGAGTGAAATTAAATCAGCGTTCGCTGAATTACAATGTAACATACATCTACATAAAATGCAAGGGAAGTGTTGATCTTTTTTGAAATGAAAAGTGTAGGAGAGGCAAACAGCCTCTCCTATTCAGATGATTTGGGTGCTTAATTATAATATTGTAATTTTTTCAGATATTCCTCGCTTTTCCCGCTCATAACTAGTCCGACATACGCCAGCGGGTCGTTGTAGATGAGCCAATCCAGCTCGGAACGCTGCTGCATGGTGTGCGCGACCGCGTCCTCGACAGCGGGCGTATAGACGGAAAGCACGAAACCATCTTCATATTCGACGTCCACGCAGGCGGTGTCGATGTTAAATTGGCAGGATATAATTCTTCTCATAGCGA
>ERZ773260.809-NODE-809-length-43831-cov-15.539291_pt1 | contig 43831 bp, 40 predicted proteins | sample MGYA00511387_ERZ773260 | MGnify/ENA primary metagenome ERZ773260 (study PRJEB29015, sample SAMEA2737745) | human gut metagenome | biome: human gut; feature: human-associated habitat; material: faeces | place: China | collected 2012 ...
TGTTTGCGGCGCTTTACTCTCTTAGGCATTAACATTATTTATCGCTCCCTTCCTTATTTCCCTTAGTAGGAAGTACTTCGCCTTTGTAGATCCAAACCTTAACGCCAAGCTTGCCGTAGGTTGTGTCTGCCTCAGCGAAACCATAGTCAATATCTGCTCTTAATGTCTGAAGCGGGATTGTTCCCTCGCTGTAAAACTCTGTACGCGCGATATCAGCGCCGCCGAGACGTCCGCCTACGGCAGTCTTGATACCAAGAACGCCAGCCTTCATGGAACGGCCCATGGTGGACTTCATGGCACGACGGAAGGAAACACGGTTCTCTAACTGCTGTGCGATGGACTCAGCTACTAACTGGGCGTCGCGGTCCGGTCTCTTAACTTCCTTGATATCTACAAACAGCTTCTTGTCGGTCATCTTCTGGACTTCAGCTTTTAATTTCTCGATCTCAGCTCCGCCCTTACCGATCACAACGCCCGGCTTTGCTGTGTGAACGATGATCTTGATTCTATCAGAAGCGCGCTCGATTTCGATCTTGGAAATGCCGGCGCTGTATAATCTCTTTTTCAGGTATGTTCTGATCTCGTGGTCCTCGATCAGGTTGTCAGCGAAATCAGCTTCAGCATACCATCTGGAATCCCAGTCTTTAATAACACCGACTCTCATGCCGTGTGGATTAACTTTCTGTCCCATAACTGCCTCCTATCTCTCATTGAGCACAATCGTGATATGGCTCATTCTCTTCTCGATCCTGTAAGCTCTGCCCTGTGCTCTCGGTTTTACTCTCTTCATGGTCGGTCCCTTGTTTGCGTAGCACTCCTCCACATACAGGTTCTCGGCACTCATACCGTTGTTGTTTTCTGCGTTTGCGATAGCAGACTTTAATAATTTCTCAATTAAGCTGGACGCATATCTGGGATTGTAAGTTACAATACCAAGTGCAGTCTGAACATCTTTGCCTCTGATGGCATCTAATACGAAACAAGCCTTCTGAACAGATACTCTTGCATAAGACAGCTTTGCAGAGGGTCTTGTATCTTTATTTGCATTTCTTTCTCTCTTAATCTGACTTCTATGTCCCTTAGCCATTGATAAAACCTCCTTTCAAAGCGTCTTAGTTATTTACGACCGGACTTCTTCTCGTCTTTTCCGTGGCCTCTGTAAGTTCTTGTAGCAACGAACTCACCGAGCTTGTGGCCTACCATATCCTCTGTTACGTATACCGGTACATGCTTTCTTCCATCATGTACTGCGATTGTATGACCAACCATCTGCGGGAAGATCGTAGAACGGCGGGACCAGGTTTTGATAACCTGTTTCTGTCCTGCCTCGTTCATAGCGTCTACCTTTTTCAGTAAGCTAGCATCAGCAAATGGTCCTTTTTTAAGTGAACGAGCCATCGTTTTACCTCCTATCGATTACGCCTTACCGTTTCTTCTTCTTACGATCAGTTTGTTAGACTGTTTGTTTTTCTTTCTTGTCTTAAGACCAAGAGCAGGCTTGCCCCACGGTGTGCACGGACCCGGACGGCCGATACCTGTCTTACCTTCACCACCACCATGCGGATGGTCGTTGGGGTTCATAACAGAACCGCGGACGGTCGGGCGGATGCCCATGTGGCGCTTTCTGCCAGCCTTACCGATCTTGATCAGGTTGTGGTCGCCGTTGCCTACAACACCGATGGTTGCGCGGCATGCGATCGGAACCATTCTCATTTCACCGGAGGGTAAACGAAGAGTTGCGTACTTGCCTTCTTTTGCCATTAACTGAGCTGCGTTACCAGCGGAACGTACTAGCTGGCCGCCTTTGCCAGGCTGTAATTCAATGTTGTGTACCTGGGCACCAACCGGGATCATGGATAACGGTAAGCAGTTGCCAACCTTAGCCTCTGCCTTCTCGCCGCTCATAACCTTCATTCCGTCGGTTAATCCCTGGGGTGCAAGGATATATGCTTTCTCGCCGTCTGCATAGCAGATCAGAGCGATGTTTGCGCTTCTGTTGGGATCGTACTCGATTCCGATTACAGTTGCCGGAATTCCATCTTTGGAATTTCTCTTGAAGTCAACGATTCTGTATTTTCTTCTGCTTCCGCCGCCGTGGTGTCTAACAGTGATCTTACCCTGGTTGTTACGGCCTGCGTTCTTCTTTAAGGAAACAAGAAGTGCCTTCTCCGGAGACTTTTTAGTGATCTCAGAGAAATCGGAACCAGTCATGTTTCTTCTGGAAGGTGTATATGGGTTATAGGTTTTGATTCCCATTATTTGCTCCTTTCAACGCCCTCTGGCGTTTCTTGTTTTTCATGTCGCGACTTTTCTGTCGCATAGGGTGCGGGCATTCGCTAAGCCGCTTTCAGCTTATAATCCCTGGAAGATCTCGATCTCCTTGCTGTCAGCGGTCAGCTTTACGATGGCTTTCTTTGTCTTTGCGGTCTTGCCAACGATCATGCCGCGTCTCTTATTCTTGCCGTTGAGGTTCTGGGTGTTTACGGAAGCAACCTTTGTGCCCGGGAACATCTTCTCAACAGCCTCTTTGATCATGGTCTTATTTGCTTCCGGATGAACCAGGAACGTATATTTCTTCTCGCTCATAGCGTTCATGCTCTTCTCAGTTACAACCGGTTTGAGGATTACGTCGTAATACTGTACATTTGCCATTATGCGTACACCTCCTCGATAGAAGCTACTGCAGCCTTGGTGGCTACTACTGTGTTGTATTTCAGAATGTCATACACGCTCAGTGTATTAACAAGGGAAGTTCTTACTTCCGGGATGTTTCTTGCGGAAAGAACTACGTTCTGATCGTTCTCTGCAAGTACAACCAGTGCCTTGGATACGTTTAAGTTGTTCATTACGTTCTTGAAGTTCTTTGTCTTGATCTCCTCGAACTTTAACTCGTCAACTACAACGAACTTGTTGTCGTTTACTCTGCTTGTTAAAGCGGACTTAAGAGCAGCTCTCTTCTCCTTCTTGTTGAGACGGATGGAGTAATCTCTCGGTGTCGGTGCGAATACTACGCCGCCGCCTGTCCACTGCGGTGCTCTTGTGGATCCCTGTCTTGCATGGCCGGTTCCTTTCTGTCTCCACGGTTTTCTTCCGCCGCCGGAAACTTCGGAACGTGTTTTAGCCTTCTGTGTTCCCTGACGTTTATTTGCAAGCTGTGCTACAACGGCAAGGTGTACGAGATGCTCGTTCACTTCAACGCCGAATACGGCATCGTTTAATTCCATTGTGCCAACTTCTTTGCCTTCCATATTGTATACGGATACGTTTGCCATTTCTATGTTTCCTCCTTTCCTGTAAAAGCTTACCTAGAAACTTTTACTGTTTCCTTCAGTGTTACTAAGGATTTCTTCGGGCCCGGTACTGCGCCCTTAACCAGAATCAGATTCTGCTCTGCATCAACTCTTACAACTTCCAGGTTCTGGGTTGTGATTCTCTTATGACCCATGTGACCCGGCATGCCTTTGCCCTTGAATACGCGGCCCGGAGTTGTTGCGGAACCATTGGAACCCTGATGACGGTGGAACTTGGAACCGTGAGCCATGGGTCCTCTGTGCTGTCCTAATCTCTTAATAGCACCCTGGAAACCTTTACCTTTGGAGATCGCTGTTGCGTCAACCTTGTCGCCCTCTGCGAAGATATCGGCTTTGATTTCGTCCTTTACATTGTACTCTTCTGCATTCTCAAAGCGGAACTCTCTCACATATCTCTTGTAAGATACGCCAGCCTTGTCAAAATGGCCTTTTACCGGCTTGTTCACAAGTTTCTCTCTCTTGTCAACAAAACCAACCTGTACAGCTTTGTAGCCGTCGTTTTCTTCTGTCTTAACCTGTGTTACTACACACGGTCCAGCCTGAAGAACAGTTACCGGAACAAGAACGCCTTCGTTATTGAAGATCTGTGTCATTCCGACTTTTGTAGCTAAAATCGCTTTCTTCATTTCTTTACCTCCTGTTACTAATCTACAGCGGAACACAGGGCCTTTGCCCCGCGTTCATCCTAGAGCAGCCCAACATAGGTGGAACACTATGACACCGCTTTTTCGGTGATGTTGATTCCCTTTCAGGAAAGTGTTGCTTTTATATCAGAACCATTCTGGATTAACATATTCATTCCCCGGACAGTTTTTTCCATGCCGTTCCCCAGGGACCGCCCGCTCAAGCTCTTTGCTTCTCAGGCTCCAGGAAAAACAAATCTTATTTGTTTTTCATCTTGATGTCGATAAACACGCCTGCCGGCATTTCCAGTCTGGACAGAGCGTCCACGGTCTTCTGGCTCGGGCTTGTGATATCGATGAGTCTCTTATGAGTTCTCTGCTCAAACTGCTCTCTGGAATCTTTGTACTTGTGAACAGCTCTTAAGATCGTTACAACCTCTTTCTTGGTCGGCAGCGGAACCGGTCCACTCACCTTAGATCCTGTCTTTTTTACTGTCTCGATGATTTTTCCAGCGGACTGATCAACCAGCTGATGGTCGTACGCCTTTAATGTGATTCTCATAACCTGACTTGCCATAAAAAAAGTCGCCTCCTTTTCGCACTTTTAACGAAGTACGACAAGCGGTGACTGTACACGGTCTCGTGTGTATCATCTGATCCACACGTTGTTACTGCCCCTTACCAAGAGCAGCTGTTAATTTGGTACAGTGACTTGTCGCCAGTTTCCTAACTTGACATTCGCTCCACGGAAAACCTGCCATTTACAGGCAGCAACCTCACGCTTCTTAGCTATCATGCCACAGCTCTGACAGCATAACATAAAATCTTTTAAAATGCAAGCACTTTTCCGCAATTTTTACAATCTGTGCATATCCTGTTTTTCTGCGCCTATATAATAGGAAGAAATCCACATAAAATGCCAGCTCCAGGCTTTGACAAAATCAAGAGTTACCCTTTATATAATCTAAACACAGGCCCAGGTATGATGTATCTTTTCTTCCCTTTATCTCTGGAACCACATCCGGCACCGTCCCTGATTCAACATTGCTGCTTCCGTCTGGATTCAGCACATGCATTGCCCGAAACCGCAGCAGTAATCCGCTGACAGGCAGTTTTACAACACACACATTTCTTCCACCCCCGTCTCCCCCTGTATTTTCTCCAACTACTGTGGCGAATTTTGTATTTTTACAAAACATGGCAAACCCGTCTGCCGAGGAATATGCATTGGGGCCGACCAGCAGGTAAAAAGGACCGCTGCATACTGCTTTGTCAAATGCCGGAGATACCCGTCTCATTGTAGTACCAAAACCAGAAATCCCTTCCAGATCATCCCAGTTCAGCCCTGGCAGATTATACAGTTTATCCAAGTCAGAATCCAGTGTGCCTTCATTGACCCCATCCAGTTTAAGCTGCTCCTGCGTTCCCTCTCCAAAAGGGGTAAGATAATAAGATACTGACTCCAGCGGTTTATTGATATTAGGCGCAACGATCAGCTCCTGCCAATAGCTGTCTGTCCCACCACCATTTCTTGTTATATCAATAATTATCTTTTTTTCTGCATTTTCCTTAAACCAGGCGTGTAACTTTTCCCTATCGTTTTTAATATTCGATACGTTAAAGCTCTTAATTTTTACATATGCAATCTCCTCTCCCAGTTCCTGAAACTCTAAATTTTCTCTGCTTATACCGGTTCCTCCTGCCGGATTTTGTCCAACCATCTCCGTTTTTTCATTTTCTTCCAGATATCGGTATCTCTCCCTTACCTGCGGATCCTTATAGAGCTGGTATCTCCACTCCACCCCCGGCTTCCAGTCCCCCTCGTTCTTATAAGCCTCTTCTCTATCAAGTTCCCTCTGGTATTTATCTGGCGTCAGGATCTCTAAATGCCCGGTCTGATGCATGGTATTGATGCAGGATGTTACGATTTCATAATAATCATTAAAATCCATATATCTCGTCTCGATATCTTGAATATCCTTGCGGTAGCCTTCTTTTACTGCGTCCGATGACAAGAAGTATTTCCTTTGGATCACAGGAAAAAATGGATAGTTCTCCTCCAGAATTTCCCACATAGCATCGTAGTCTTTCAGCGCATCCTCTTTACTGATGACTGCCAGTCTGTTTGTGGATCTGCAACTAAAGGTCAACAGTATGATTCCCAACAGCAGAACCATACTCAGCGTGCATCTTAACCAGCCACGTTTTAAAATCCCCATTCCATAGCCCCCTCTGCCTTTAAGAATACGCAAAAACCAGCCGGAACTCCCCGACGGGAATCCGGCTGGTTTTCTGCAGATTTTGTTCTGGTTTATCTGCCCGGATACTCCGCGCATACTCCGTTTCCATCGGCAGTATACCTGCCTGTTTTCCTTACTGCCCCTCTTCGGCAGTTCCTTCCTCTGCGCCGTCCTCAGCCTCCAGCGCCGCTGCGGATTCCTCCACGCGCTTTTCCGCTTCCTCCAGCCCGTTGACAGCCACGTCCATGGCTGCCTTTAGCTGGTTGTCCTGCTCCCTGGGGATCTCGATCATGCTCTCCAGGCCCTCGTCCAGCTCCACCAGAAGATCCGGCTCAATGCCCACCTCATGGATGCATTCGCCGGAGGGAACGTAATAATACGCTGTTGTGAGCTTTAAGGCGCTGCCGTCGGGCAGGTCAAAAATTCCCTGGGCAATGCCCTTTCCAAAGGTCTTTGTGCCCACCACAGTGGCCCAGCCGTTGTCCTTCAGCGCTCCTGTGAGTACCTCCGACGCGCTGGCGCTCTCTCCGTTGACCAGAAGGATGATGGGAACGTCCACCTGATGGCCGTCCTCCGTGATCTTTACGCTGTCGTCCACTCCTTTTCCTTTAAAGCTCACGATGGTCTTTCCATCGGGGAGCAGATAGTCCGCAATATCCGTAGACGCTGTTACCACACCGCCGCCGTTATTCCGCAGATCGATGATGAGGCTCTTCGCCCCCTTGCCCAACAGGGAGTCTGCGGCCGTTTTAAACTGGTCGCCGGTGACCTCCTCAAAGGCAGAGATGGAAATGTATCCCACATTATCCTCCAGCAGGTCATACTCCACCGTGGGATTCTCCACGATCTCCCGGGTCATGGTCAGGTCCAGGCTGTCCTCGATGGATTCCCGGAACACAGTGACCGTCACTTCTGTTCCCTCTTCTCCCTTAATGTGGTCGCTGACCAGGATGCTCAGATCCATTCCCGCCGCATCCACATCGCCTACGCCGGTGATCACATCCCCCGGACGCATGCCTGCCTTATCTGCCGGAGAATCCTTGAACACCCGGATCACCGTGATGATCCCTGTATTCACATTCTGGCTCACCTGGACGCCGATGCCGCAGTATTCGCCGTTGCTGCTTTCCTGGACACTCTCATATTCCTCTGCCGTATAGTAAGTAGAATAGGGGTCCTGAAGGGAATATACATAGCCCGTATAGATCCAGTCCTCCGGGTTTTCCCGCTCCTCGTCCTCATCGAACAGATAATACTGGTCAATGAGCTGCTGCATATAGCCCAGCTTTGGAGCCAGCCTTCCCATATCCAGGCCGTATTCTCCCTCCGGCTCCGGAAGGACCGCCTGGCGGGTCTCCTGGGTCTGCCTGCCCATGATCCAGATTCCGGCTGCCATTCCCACCGCCGCCAGCACCACGAAGGCTGTTACCAGGGAACCGGCTAAGGCCCCCTTCCAGAACCGGCTCCGGCCCTCCCGGCCGTTTTCCTTCCGGTCCTCTTTCTCCTTTTCCAGACCTTCGTTCCTGCCGTTATCCTGGTTTTCTTCTTCCAGTTTTTTTTCTTCCAGGTTTGTTTCTGTCATAGCAATTTTGTCCTTTCCTGTTTTACGCCCCCGGTCACGGGCTCACATACTGGCTGGGATTCACATATGTACCGTTTACCCGAATCCCGAAGTGCAGATGCGGCCCTGTGGAATATCCCGTAGAACCCACCTTGGCAATGGTCTGCCCCTTCTTCACCTGATCGCCCACAGATGCCAGCAGCTTGGAGGCATGCATATAGACCGTATAAACTCCGCCTCCGTGGTTGATCATCACATAATTCCCAGCCGAATAGCTGTACGTGGACACCACCACCTCTCCGTCTGCCGCTGCCACGATCCCCGAGCCTGTGGAGGCGCCGATGTCGATGCCCTTGTGGTTGGAGGAAGCTCCCTCTGTCGGTGAGGACCGGCCGCCAAACCCCGAGGTGATCCGCCCGCTGGACGGACAGGGCCATGTGAAGCTAATGTCCCCAAGATTCTTCGTTTTATACGTCTTTCCAGCCGCCTCAGCCTTTTTCCTGGCCTCTTCCTCTTTCCGCCGCATCTCCGCCTCGATGGCTTTGATGGAGTCCTCCTGGGCCTTGATGTCCTTTTCATACTCGGAAAGCTGGCCCTCAGCTGCGCTTATCTGGCTCTCATACTTCTTAAGCTCCGACTGCTTGGCGGAAAGGAGCTGCTCCACCGACGCATGCTTGGCCTCCGTCTGCTCCTGAAGCCCCAGAAGCTCCCCATGCTCCGCCTCCAGCTCTGCCTCCTTGGCCTGGATCTGCTCCTTGGTGGCCACGTATTCGTCCAGCTTCTGCCGGTCATAAGCCGAGATCTTTCCAATATATTCCGCCTTATTTAAGAGCTCCGACAGGGAACCGGATTCCATGAGAAGATCCACATAAGAGCTGTCTCCCTTCTCATACATATATTTTATCCGCAGCTTCATGGATTCATACTGGTCTTTTTCCACCTGCTTTGCATCCTCCAGCTCCGCCTTTGTGGTCTCGATCTGTCCCTCCTTGACCTCAATATCCTTCCCCAGCCTGGAAAGCTCGTCGCTGATGGCCTCCAGATTGGCGTCCAGCTTCTTTACATAGGCCGCCGCGTCGCTCTTTAACCCTTCCAGGCTCTTTATGGCAGCTTCCGTCTTCTTTTTTTCCTCTTCCAGACTGCTCTTTTTCTTTTTCGCATCGTCCAGGCTTCCCGTGGCCCAGGCCGGGATCGCCAGACACAGACTTAAGACAGCCGCCAGTCCGGCCGCCGCCGCTTTTCCTGTTTTTTTCACCTTGCCGCGCCTCCTATACCTTTAAATGCCGCCGGATGGTCAGAAAACTCACCACAAGGCCCAGACCTCCGCCCAGCGCCAGGGAAATGGCCGCCATGGACGGATAGATCTCCTCGATGGGGAGAAACTGGATGATCCCGGACAGGATCTGGAACCGGCCCACCACATACGTCACCGTCTGACGGTATCCGAAATACATGGCTCCCAGGGGGATGGCGGCTCCCAGGAGTCCCAGGATCGTTCCCTCCACCACAAAGGGAGCCCGGATCATGAAATTGGTGGCCCCGATGAGGCGCATGATCTTATTCTCATTTTTCCTCATTCCGGCCGCCACAGAGATGGTGTTGCTGATCAGGAATACCGCCACCGCCAGAAGCATCAGGATGATCGCTCCGAACAGCAGGGCCAGGACCTTATTGAAGCTGGAAAGCCCCGCCGCCGCGCTGTTGGAATAGTTGACCTTCCGGACGCCGGAAAGCCCCTCCAGATACTTAACCACCGGCTCCTGGTCATTGATGTCATAAAGATATATTTCATAGGAAGCCGAGCCAGTCAGAGGATTATCGTCAGAAAAGCCCTCCGCCAGATCGCTGTTCTCCCCAAAGTATTCCTTTTTAAAGCTCTCCCATGCCTCCTCCGCAGAGGTAAACTTCATATCCTTTATGATCGGCCCCTGGGCCTTCCGGATCTCCTCCCCGATGGCGTGGATCTCATCCTCTGGCAGCGACTCGTCAAAAAACACCGTGATCCCCATGGTGGACTCAGCCGTGACCACCATATACTGGACGTTGGTGATGATCGAATAAAATACACAGAATAAAAAAATACATGCAGAAATGATCGCGGCTGACGCCAGGGAAAACCAGATATTTCTGCATATATTCACAAGGCCCTGCTTCAGGCAGAACCAGAACGTGCTAATCCTCATACCAGTACCCGCTTTCTTTCTCATCACCCACCACGATACCTCGCTGGATGGTGATCACCCGTTTTCTCATCATATTTACGATCTCGCTGCTGTGGGTCACCACCACTACTGTGGTCCCCTGACGGTTGATCTCCTCCAGAAGGCCCATGATCTCCATGGCGTTATGTGGGTCCAGGTTTCCCGTAGGCTCGTCGGCCAGAAGGATAGCCGGCCGGTTGATGAGGGCCCTGGCAATGGCCACCCGCTGCTGCTCGCCGCCGGAAAGCTGGTGCGGAAAAGATTTATATTTTGATGAAAGGCCCACCATCCTCAGCATCTCCGGCACCGATTCCCGGATCTTCCTTCCTGAAACGCCGATGACTCTCTGGGCAAAGGCCACATTCTCATAGACGTTCCGGTCCTTTAACAGACGGAAATCCTGGAATACCACGCCCAGCTGTCTCCGGTACTTGGGGACATAGCGGCGTGGCATCCGTCCCAGATCCATGTCATTCACGACAACACGGCCGGAAGTGGGTTCCACCTCTTTCAGAAGGATTCTGAGCAGGGTTGACTTTCCGGAACCACTCCGGCCGGTAATAAAGACAAACTCCCCATCGTCGATGGTAAGGCTTACGTCCTTAAGAGCGCGGCTGCTCTTTTCGTAGGTCTTTGTCAGCTTTGAAATTTCTATCATATTAGTAATCCAGATTCTCCATATACTTCATGTATTTCACCACCATCAGTGCGATCTTAAAGGTAATGGCGTCCTCAAATACACGAAGATCCAGTCCTGTACTCTTCTGAAGCTTATCCAGACGGTATACCAGAGTATTTCTGTGGATGTAAAGCTGTCTGGAGGTCTCCGAAACGTTCAGGCTGTTTTCAAAGAACTTATTGATGGTCGTCAAGGTCTCCTCATCGAATTCATCCGGGTTCTTCCCATCGAAGATCTCCTTGATGAACATCCGGCACAGGGGAAGCGGAAGCTGGTAGATCAGACGTCCGATACCCAGGTTGGAATATGCCACCACATTCTTTCCGCTGTAAAAGATCTTTCCCACATCCAGGGCCATCTTGGCCTCCTTATAAGAGCGGGAAACGTCCTTGATCTCGTTGACAATGGTACCGAAGGCAATATGCACCTTGGACATAGCCTCTGTATTCAGCATATCCAGGATCGTATTGGCTGTCTTTTCCAGATCTCCATACGTCTCTCCAGGCTTTACCTCCCGCACAAGGATAATGTTTTTCTCATCCACAGCCGTGATAAAGTCCTTGGTCTTTGCAGAAAACAGGCTTCTTACGGTCTCCAGGGCGTTGGCATCCTTCTCATTTTTCGTTTCAATGAGGAACACCACGCGCTTTACGTTTGTCTCGATATGGAGCTTTTTGGCCCGGTTGTAAATATCCACCAGGAGCAGGTTATCCAGCAGAAGGTTTTTAATAAAGTTGTCCTTATCAAACCGCTCTTTATAGGCCACCAGCAGATTCTGGATCTGGAACGCCGCCAGCTTTCCCACCATGTAAACATCGTCGCTGCCTCCCTTTGCAAGGAGGATGTATTCCAGCTGGTGCTCGTCAAATACCTTAAAAAACTGATAGCCGGAAATCACCTGACTGTCTGCCGGAGAATCTGCAAAGGCAAGGATGGAGTTCTCATACTCTTCTGCCTGCTCAAACGTGGATGCCAGAACTTTTCCTTCCACGTCGCAGACGCAGAGATCGATCCTGGTAATTTCTTTCAGTCCGTCAATGTTCGACTGCAAGATCTGATTTGAAATCATAACGTTCTCTCCTTTTCACAATATAGACATTCATACAGATTCTATTTTAATGCAAAATCACAAAAAAGGAAAGAAAAATTTTGTATTTTTCCACAAAAAAACAATCCGGCACCACAACCGGCACCGGATTGTTGGGAAATCATCCCTTTACAGAATGTTTTTTTCCGTATCCTTATCAAACAGATAGATCTTTTCAGCGTCCACAAAGAGGTATATCTTTTCATTTTCCCGAAAATCCGTTCTCCCCTCTGCCTGGCAGATGCCGTCGGCGTCCTCAGCCTGGAAGCGGAGCATGGTCCCGTCTCCGGTCATGCTCTGGAATCTGGCGGAGAAATGGCCGTCCTGGCCGTCCTCTGAGGCCCGGGACAGGCAGACATCCTCAGCCCGTACCCCTGTGATCACTTCTTTTCCCACATAACCATTGTTTTCCAGGACTGCGCCCACAGCCTCCGGGACCAGCATACGGCCGCTGGCTCCCTGAAGCCCGATCCTGCCGCCTTCAGAAAATACCTTCATAAGAAAGAAGTTCATGGGCGACCGGCCTACGACTCCGCCCACAAAGCAGTTTGCCGGATGGGCCGCCAGTTCCTCCGGCGTACCGTCCTGGCAGATGGAGCCCTCATTCATGACTACCATTCTGGTTCCCAGGGCCAGTGCCGTTTCCTGGTTGTCGGTCACATAGATCACCGTCATATCCATTTTTTTATGGATATCCTTAAATTCCTTCCTCATCACCTTCTGGAGGCTCTCCTCCAGATCTGCAATGGTACTGTCCAGAAGAAGGATCCCCGGACGGCGCATCATGGCACGTCCCAGAAGCGCCCGGTATGTCTCCTCCCCGGTCAGCTCCTCAGGCTTTTTATCCAGAATATCAGAAAGCTTCAGATACCCAGAGATCTCCCGGATCCTCCTGTCAATCTCCTCCTGGGCCATCTTCCCCATACGAAGCGCAAAGGAAAGGTTATCTTCCACCGTCATGCCCGGATACAGCACACTGTTTTTAAACAGCATGGCAATATTCCTGTCCTTGGGATCCGCGTCCGTCATATCCTTTCCATCAATGAAAAGGGAACCGGAGCTGATCTCATCCAGTCCGCCGATCATCCGCAGAAGCGCGGATTTTCCGCACCCGGCAGGCCCCACAAGGATAAGGAACTCCCTGTCCCTGATCTCCAGAGAAAAATCCTTCACCGACTGCTGTCCCCCAGGATAAATCTTATTCACGTTTTTTAATACTAATCCCGACATGCTTCCTCCCCATTGTAAAACTCAAAAAAACAAAATACCCGCCGGCATCCGTGACAACACAATGCCTGGCGGGTATACCTCTGTTCCCTATGGTACACAAAACAGAAGTGTTTTTCCATATTGTAATTTACCAAAATATCGTGATAAATTCCATGACTTTTGCATATGGGGCCTGGGAGCCGCGGAAAAAGCATCCGTTTTCCCCAAAAAACAAAGCTCTTTTCGTCCTGTTTTAGCAAAAATAACGGTTTTATTTTACAGCGATGGCTTCCATCTCCAGCAGAACACCCTTGGGAAGCTTTGCAACCTCCACGCAGGAGCGGGCCGGGCAGTCCTTCTCAAAATATTTGGAATAAATTCCGTTGATAGTTGCAAAATCGTCCATGCTCTGGATGAATACGGTTGTTTTTACAACGTTCTCCATGGAAGTACCTGCTGCTTCCAGAAGGTTCTTCATATTCTTCATTACCTGCTCTGCCTGGCCTTCGATCCCTTCGGCAACCTCGCCAGTGGCCGGGTTTACCGGAATCTGGCCGGAAGCGAATACAAAGCCGTTGGCCTCAATGGCCTGGGAATAAGGACCGATTGCTGCTGGTGCGTTTGTTGTGCTGATCACTTTCTTCATTTTGTTTCCTCCAATACTCTGATACTTTTTTCTGTTATCTCTATCTTACCCTCTTTTAAAAGATGGCCGACAGCGCGTTTAAAGGCGTTCTTGCTGAGCTTAAATTCCCTGGCGATCACTTCCGGGTCTGCCTTATCGTTAAAGGGCAGCACTCCGTCAAATTCCCCGATCACCTTTAATACAAGCTCTGCATCCTCAAAAATCTGGTTATAGGCCTTTTCCCTGGCGCTCAGATCCAGCTTTCCATCCCCGCGCACCTTTGTCACACGGCAATGGACCTCCTGGCCCACCTTAAAGCCTCCGAACAGCTCCCGCCTGGGGATCATCCCGTGGTAGATCCCGTCCACGGCCACAAAGGCTCCCAGCTCCGGGTTGATCTCAAATACAAAGCCGTTTATATCGTCTCCCGTTTTATAGGGAGCGTCGCTCCTTAAATACGAATATACCTTCATGGTAGCCGCCAGACGCTTACTTTTATCCACATAAAGGGCCACCAGACATTTTTCTCCCTTTTTCACTGCATGGGTCTGCTCCTTAAAGGGCAGAAGAAGATCCTTTTCCAGCCCCATGTCCAGGAATGCGCCGATCTTTGATGTTTCCTTCACCTCCAGCACTGCCGTCTCTCCCAGGGAGAGCTTCGGTCTTGTGGTGGTGGCAATGATCCGGTCCTCCGAATCCTTATATAAAAACACTTCCAGGAGATCGCCGGTCTTTGCGCCCTCGGGCACCTGCTTTTTCGGCAGCAAAACGCCCTTTTCAGCTCCCCCGGCGCTCTTTCCAGGTTCCCCCAGATACACTCCGAAATCCTTTTCCTTTACGATCTCCAGTGTCTGCATTCTTCCAAGTTCCAGCATGTCCTTCGTCCTCTCTTTTTTCTAAACGCCCTCCGGCGTTACCTTCAGTTCCACATTGGCAAAGATGCTTCCGTCTCCGCCGCAGACAGATACCACGTATCCATCCTCTCCGGCCGCCCGCATGAGGACCGCCGTATCTCCCAGCACCGCCGCCTTTTTATACTCGGCGCGGATCTCCGTGATCTCCCTGCCGTCGGCTTCCTCCGGGAGGGCCTCCACCGCCATATCCACGTACTGGGCATTGTTGACATGGTGGTTGGTGTCGATCTGGTGCTTCATGATCACCAGCCGCCCCGCCTCCTCCATGTGCTCCGGAAGACGGATCTTTCTGGGAGCATAGTCCATAGAAAGCTTCGGTTCCTCATCCCCGTAGGCGTCCACATCCTCCCGCGTCACGCGGACCGGTTTTCCGGCTTCCGTATCCAGAAGGAACCAGCAGGAATTGGCCTTTACCAGGTATTCCCCGGTCCCGTCCATCAGCGTAAAATTCCGCAGGCCGTAGATCCCCTTGATCTCATAGGGCCAGGTGCAGACGGTGATCTCCTCGCCCAGAGCCGGTCGCCTTAAGATCTGGATCTGCCAGGATGACAGAAGCCACGCACGATTTTTTTCTTCCAGATAAGCAAGCCCCACTCCGCAGTCCTCCGACTGGAAGGTGGAGCAGTCCTGCATATAATTCATGATCCCCATCAGGGACAGCCTTGCGTCCACGCCGGTCTCACTGTACCGGACACGGCTCTTAAACTGGTACATGTTCTTCCCGCCTCACTTAAATCCTCCGGGCAGTCCCGGCGCTCGTTTCCATTCTAACCTATTTTTCCCTTCCAGGCAATAGGCTCTGTATCAAAAAAGCGTCTAAACATTGGATCCCCAACATCTAAACGCTTTCCAGCTGGGCTACAAGGATTCGAACCTTGAAATGACGGAGTCAGAGTCCGTTGCCTTACCATTTGGCGATAGCCCATTATTCACGATCTGTCTCTTACAGTTTTTCAACTGCGAGTTATATTATACCCACACTTTTTAAGAATGTCAAGCATTTTTTCCAGACTGCGGGACTTTTTCCTGTTTTCTGGAAAAAGCCCCGCCCTTTAAGCCTCCGGCTTCCAAATCCCGGATCTTATATTCTCATCTACTGTACCGGCGCCGGAACCACGATCTCCTCGGTCACCGGGCACTTATACGTTCTTCCGTTCATCTGCTTCTTAAACTCTTCCTTCGCCTCGTCCACCAGCTTGGGATCATCCACCAGCTTCATGGCTGTGGCTGCCATGACCTTTGCGCCATAGAGCATGCCCTTCATTCCGATGCTCATACCGGCGCAGGCAGTGATCTGCCAGCTATGGCCCGGGGCCGCCAGGTTGCAGGTAGCCGTCATCACCTGTACACAGGGAACGATATGCTGTACGTCTCCCACATCGGTGGAGCCGTAGCCGTTCTCATTCAGCACAGGAGATACCTTAGTATCCAGAGGACCATCCTCCAGAGCGCCTGAGGCTTTTACCTTCTCATACTGCTGGCTCTTTTCATTGAGGATCTTTGCAAATGCCAGCTCCTCCTCTGTCCAGTGGGGTCTTTCCACCTCTTCCATCACATCGTGGGTCAGGTTGGTGAGCATCACCGGATTTAATGTATTGTAGCAGCCGCCCAGGTATTCTACCTCCAGCTCAGTCTCTGTCATATGGGCTGCGCCTTCCGCCACCTTCACCAGACGTCTGTATGTATCCTCCACGGCCTCACGGCTTAATGCGCGGACATAATACCATACGCTGGCCTTATCGGGAACGATATTGGGCGCTGTGCCGCCTTCCTTGATCACATAGTGGATACGGACATCGCTGGTCACATGCTCCCGCAGATAGTTGGCTCCCACACTGGTCAGCTCCACGGCATCCAGTGCAGACCGGCCGTTGTGGGGATCTCCTCCGGCATGGGCCGTGATCCCATTAAAATGGAAAATGGCGCTGTTCAGTCCAGTCATGGTCCCCAGAGTCACATGGTTATTGGTGGAGCCGTGCCAGGAAAACGCTGCATCCAGCTCTGTGAACGCTCCTCCTCTTGCCATAAACGCCTTTCCGGTGAGGACCTCCTCTGCCGGACAGCCATAAAATACCACTGTACCCTCTTTGCCGGTAGCCTCCAGCTCTGCCTTCATTCCAAGAGCAGCGCCCAGGCAGGCAACACCTAAAAGGTTATGGCCGCAGCCCTGTCCCGCAGCACCCGGAGTTACCGGTTCCTTTTCTGTGCTGACCTTCTGGCTCAGGCCGGGAAGTGCGTCATACTCGCCCAGGAAACCGATCACCGGATGACCTTTTCCCCATACGGCGCGGATGGCTGTGGGCATTCCCACATACCCTGTCTCCACCTCAAATCCGGCGTTGCGGAGGACTTCTGCTGTCCATTCACATGCCTTCACTTCATTAAACGCAGTCTCGGGATTTTCCCAGATCTTTTTAGCCAGATCGGTAAGGACCTTTTCATTCTGATCAACGGCTCTGGTAGCAATGGTGTCAATCATAATATTCTCTCCTTTTTCTGGGCGCCGCAGGCTCACACACCGCAAGAGACGCCTGTTATTGATTCCAACGGACTCACCCCTTCATTTTAACCTGGAGAACAAAAAATGTCAATCACCTTGCACAATAAAATCTTTTATTTGCTATGTATTCATGTGCACTTTCACGGTTCTTTCCAATGTTTTTGGAATGCCAGCGGACATTCCATCTCCTTTGAAAGATGTTTTCTTTTTCCTGTCCTCTGGGCCCTGGAGAGGAAAGTCCTGGATCTTGCCCAAACGGGCCAGTTAAAATGGAGTAAACGGTCTGGATTTTTAGTGATTTTTGGGCACTACGGAAAAATCCATATTTGCGCCCCCACGCTTTGAAGTTCTCTGCATCCAGGAACAAAAAAAGAGACGAAAAACCATTGTAAACTCAATGTTTCTCGTCTCTATTCCAGCTGGGCTACAAGGATTCGAACCTTGAAATGACGGAGTCAGAGTCCGTTGCCTTACCATTTGGCGATAGCCCATCGCATCAACGTGGACTATTATAGCGCGGCTTTCTGTTTTCGTCAAGTGGTATTTTCGATTTTTTTCAAAAACATTTTTTCACAAAAAATGTCCGTTTTCCGAAACGCTCCGGCGTACATCAGCCTGCCGGAACCACATCCTCTAAGATCCCCGGCCCTACGGTATGGGGCTCCGTGGCTGGAGGCGTTTCCGGCGGCCTGGACGGCTCTGTTTCCGGAGCCGGAGTCTCCTCCGGCATCGGGCTCACCGGAGTAAGAGTGCCCGGTGCGGCTGTGGACGGCTCCGGTGCAGCCGTTTCTGCAGCCGGCGCTGAGGTCTCTGGTGCGGCAGTCGTCTCCGGCTCTGCGGTGGTCTCTGGTGCCGCAGGAGATGTCTCAGGCGGCGCTGTGGTTTCCGGCTCCGTCGGTCCTGTGACAGGCTCAGACGGTTCCCGGTTTTCGGACTCCGCTTCTGCCCCAGATTCCTCACCATTTTCCGGCTCTGCCGAAGACTCCGTTTCTTCCTGGGACGCTCCGCCGCCGTCTTCTGGGCGGAGCTCTTCTCCCTGCGGCTCCTTTACCGCCTCCTCCGGCTGCTCTCTCCCTTCAGAATTCCCAGAGCCGCGGTTTCCTGCCGATCCGCCGTTCCCATCTGTTCCGGGATCTATTCCGTTCTCCTCTTCTCCGGAGCCTTCGTCTGTCTCTGTCCCGGACTCCGTCTCCCTGGATTCTATCCCGGCGGGCCTGTCCTCCTTTACCTGATAAAGCTTTCCCGCCGTGGCCACCAGAAACGAGGTCTGATAATTTTTCTGCTCCATTTCCCGGGACAGGGCCCCCATGTCCATCTGGCACAGCCGGCCGCAGTCCGACTCCCGGACCCGAACGTTCCGCTCCAGAAGATCCTGGACCATGGCTGCCTTACCCACAGAGCAGCCGTTTTCCCTGACCAGCTCCAGGACCTCCGGCTCCTCTGAGATACTTCCAACATATACGGTCCCCTTGGCCTGGCGGGTCGTCAGAAATAATTCTGCGGCAACGGCGATCTCCTCCGCCATCCGTTCTGTATCCACCCGCACTGCCCCCTCTATGGGGCGCACCGTAAACAGGGCCGCTTCCTGGTCCCCCAGCATCTGTACCCCATGAAGCTCCTCCAGCAGACGTTCACAGCACTCCCGCAGGGAAAGGCCCGCCATGGAATCCGGGTTCCCGTTTTTCCGGATCACTCCTCCCTTCCGGTTCAGGACCAGCTCCCTGCTGTCCTTCCCGTCCGCGGTCAAGAGCACTGCCGGCTTCCGGTTCTGCATAAGAAACACAGTCCCCAGGATACAGGACGCTGCCAGGCAGATTCCCAGGGCCAGACCAGCCCATAAAAGCCACCGCCTCACGGCCTCCACCGACAACTCGCCGTCCATATTGAGGCTTGCTTCTCTCCGGTCCTTCTCTCCGCTTCCCGCCTCTATGGTCTCCGTTTTCTCTCCCCGGTCCGCCAAAGCCTCTGCAGGCTCCAGCTTTTCCAGCCGCTCTTTCTCTTCCATCCTATGCCTCCCCGTCATATTCCACCTGCATGAGGAGCAGGCCCTCCGGCGGAGCCGTCGCTCCGGCCGCCTCCCGGTTCCTGGCCTCAAGGACAGCCGTCATCTCCTCCGGCCTTCGTTTTCCCAGGCCCACCTCCAGGAGCGTTCCAGTAAGGATCCGCACCATATTATACAAAAAACCATTTCCTGTATAGGTAAACACCACTTTCGTTCCGTCTGTATGGATCCCGATCTGGTCCATCCGGCGGACCGTGCTCTTTTTCATTCTTTTATTGGAACAGAAGCTTTTAAAATCATGCTCTCCCAGAAGATATCCCGCCGCCTTCTCCATGGCCGGGATATCCAGTTCACGCCCCAGTCCGTATACGTATTTTCTCTCAAATACACACTTCCTATCCGCTGTTTCCACGTAATACGCATACGTTTTCCTTACAGCGGAAAGACGGCTGTGGAACCGCTCCGGCACCTCCTTCGCATCTATGACCCGTATATCCTCCGGCAGATACCGGTTCATATACTCCATGGCCGCTGCTGCCGACGGACAGAACTTCTCCTCAATATGGAAATTGGCCGTCTGCCCCCTGGCGTGGACCCCTGCATCGGTCCGGCCGGAGCCGTAGACCTCCACTTCCTGTCCGGTCCATTTAAAAAGCACTGCCTCCAGCTTTCCCTGGATGGTATTGTCTGTATTCCCCTGTTTCTGCCAGCCGTCGTATCTGGAGCCGTCATATTCCAGCGTCATCCTGATGTTCTTTTTCATGATCGTTTCCCTTCTGGTCCTGCCAGGTATCGTCTTATTGTATCAATTTTCCATTCAAATTGGAATACCTGGAACCAAATATTCCGCCTGCCAATATGATATCATAAGTGATCTTCTGTAAATATGGTATAAAAATGGGCGATCTGTCTTCACTTTTTCTTTTTACGGCCGCTCTCTGCGCCGATTCCTTTGCCGTCAGCTTTGTCTGCGGAACGGGAAAAATAAAGATCCCCAGGAGCTCTGCATGGATCCTGGCCTTCTGTCCGGCAGCAGTGCTGACCGCAGCCTCTGCCCTGGGAACCGTCCTCCGGCCTCTGCTCCCGGAAGAGCTTCCCGTTTTTTTAAGTGCCAGCCTCCTCATGCTCCTGGGATTTTCCCGTTTTACAGCCAGCCCGGCCTCTGCCTCCGTACCTGGAAAAGGCAGTACAAAACAGCTCTCTGCCTCCGGCTCCTTTTTTCTGGCCATGGGGCTTTCCTCTGACAACGGAGCAGCAGGCCTGGGAGCCGGACTGGCCGGGGCCTCTCTGGCTGTCCTTTTCTTCCTTTCCCTGTTTCTCAGCTTCACCTCCGTCCGCCTGGGAGCCTTCCTGGGCAGGAAAAGCGCACTGGCCCTGGAAAACAGCCGCCAGCTCCCGGGATCCCGGTGTTCTCTGGATCTGTCCAGGACCGGAGGGCTGATCCTGGTCCTTCTGGGGATCCTGAAGCTCTTATGATCCGGACCGTTCTTTCTCTGCCGTCCCCCGCGCTCCAGAGATCCGGCTGAGCCCCGCCAGAAGCTCATGGGCCGCCAGGGGGGCAGCTGCCAGAAACAGCAGCTCCCTCCATTCTGTTCCGGACAGGGCTGCCGTCTGGAACAAGGCCACCAGGCGGCTGTTTTCCGTCACCAGCACCTGGAGGAGCACTCCCAGGGCCGCTGCTGCCAGCATCAGCCGGTTTTCCAGATGATTCATCCGGAACACCGACCGCCCCACGTCCCGCATCCCCACAGCATGAAAAAGCTGGGAAAGGCCCAGGACCGTAAAGGCATACGTCTGGCTCCGGGCCAGCACCACCGGATCTCCAAGGACCAGGGACAGGCTTTCTGCCGTGATCCTTTTTCCCTCCGCCGCCAGGATCCCCACCGGCAGCCGCAGAAAGGCCGCAAGGCTGATCACCGCAATGAGGAATCCATAAAACAGCGTACACACCATCCCTCCCCGGGAAAACAGACTCTCATCCTTTCCCCTGGGCGGCTCCTCCATCAGGGCGGGTCCGTCGTTTTTATCCGTTCCAAGGGCCAGGGCCGGCAGGGAATCGGTGATCAGGTTGATCCACAGGATATGACTGGCCTTTAGCGGCGACGGCAGGGAAAGGGCAATGGCCGTGAACATGGTCATGATCTCGCCGAAATTGGAGGAAAGGAGAAAGATCACCGCCTTCTTTATATTCTCATAGACGCCCCTCCCCTCCTCGATGGCCTTCTCGATGGTGGCAAAATTGTCGTCTGTGAGCACCATATCCGCCGCCTGCTTTGCCACATCTGTTCCAGTCTGCCCCATGGCGATCCCCACATCGGCTGCCTTTAAGGAGGGCGCGTCATTGACTCCGTCGCCGGTCATGGCCACGATGCTTCCATTCTCCTTCAGCGCCCGGACGATCCGCACCTTATGGTCCGGGGAGACCCGGGAAAAGACCGCCGCCGTTTCTGCCCGTTCCTTAAGGGCCGCATCGTCCAGCCGGTCCAGCTCCGCCCCGCTGATGCACTGGGTCCCGTCCTCTGCGATCCCCAGCCGCCTGGCAATGGCCAGGGCTGTGTCCCTGTGGTCCCCTGTGATCATCACCGTCCGCACATGGGCTCTCTTAAACATGGCCACCGCATGGGCGGCCTCCGGACGCGGAGGATCTGCCATGGCTGCCAGGCCCAGAAAGACCATGTCCTCCTCCTTCCTTCCGTCCCCATCACTCCTGGCCGCTCCCAGCACCCGGAGCCCCTGGCTGGAAAGCCATGAGATCCGGTCCTGGAGCCTTCTTCTGCTGCTGCCAGTCAGAGGCCGTTCACCGCCTCCAGACAGATACCGGCTGCACCGTTCCAGGATCACATCCGGGGCTCCCTTCGTATAGGAAACAATTCCTGTCTCTGTCCGGTGTACGGTGGTCATCCGCTTCCGCTCCGGATCAAAGGCCCGCTCTGCCGTCCTGGGGAGCTGCCGCTCCAGCTCTCCCTTTGTCCATGGCCCCTCCTTCTCTGCATATTCCAGAAGGGCCAGCTCCCCGGGATCACCGATCCTTCCCTTTTTATTAAGCTCTGCGTCATTGCACAGGACAAAGGCCCTGAGAAGCTCCTCCTGGCCCGGAGCCATGGCCCCCTTCCCGCGGCCCGGCCGTCTCCTCCTGCCGCTTACGCCTTCATCCAGGAGCTCTCCCGCGTCCAGGACCTCTTCCACCGTCATCCGGTTCATGGTCAGCGTCCCTGTCTTATCGGAGCAGACCACACTCACCGCCCCCAGAGTCTCCACCGACGGCAGCCGCCGCACGATGGTATGGACCCGGGCCATCCGGGACACGGACAGGGCCAGCACGATGGTCACCACCGCCGGAAGCCCCTCGGGCACCGCCGCCACTGCCAGGGAAATGGCCGTAATGAGCATCTCTCCCACATCCCGCTTCTGCCAGACGGCAAGACCGAAAAGGGCCGCACAGAGGGCCACTGCCAGAATGCTCAGAGCGCCTCCCAGATCCCCCAGCCGTTTCTGTAAGGGTGTGGCCTCCATGGGGGCCTCCCGGATCAGACGGGCGATCCTGCCGATCTCCGTGTCCATGCCGGTGGCCGTCACCATGCCCAGCCCCCTTCCAGCCGTCACATTGGAGGACATATAGGCCATGTTTTTCCTGTCTCCCACCGGAAGGCCGGCGGCCGCAGAAAAACCGGCATCCTTGTGGACCGGCGCCGCCTCTCCCGTCAGGGCCGATTCCTCTGCCCGCAGACTTTCCGTCCATAAAAGCCTGAGATCCGCCGGCACCTGCCTCCCGGCGTCCAGCACCACCAGATCCCCAGGCACCAGCTCTGCCGCGTCGATCTCCTGGTCTGTCTGATCCCGGCGCACCACTGCCTTCAGACGGGTCATTTTTTTCAAGGCATCCAGGGCCCTTTTGGCCTTCCCCTCCTGGATCATCCCCACAGCCCCGTTTAAGGCCGCCACCGCCGCAATGATACAGGCGTCCCCGATCTCTCCCAGGAACACGGAAATGACTCCGGCCGCCGCCAGCACATAGATCAGAGGATCCATGAACTGGGACAGGAGACGGGAAAAAAAGCCGGGCTGCTCCGGCTCCTGCAGCCGGTTTGGTCCATACTGCTCCAGCCGTTTTCTGGCTTCCTCCGCCGAAAGACCTCCCGGATCCGTGGAATGAAGGAGCCGCCCGGTCTCCTCTGTGGTCTTTGTTTCAAAGGCTTCTGCCATAAAAAATCCCCTCCCGTCCTCATCTCTGCTTTTGCAGTGTATGAAAACGGAAGGGGAAATATGTGTCTTACTGGTAGATGGGGTATCTGCCGCAGATCTCTGTCACAGACGCCCGGATCTCATCCGCCTTATTCTCGAAATCCGTGGCTGCCAGCCAGACGCAGCGGGCGATCTCATCCATGTCGCTCTCCACCAGGCCTCTGGAGGTGATGGCCGGGGTGCCGATGCGGACGCCGGAGGTAACGAACGGACTTCTGGGATCGTTGGGGACCGTGTTCTTATTGAGGGTGATATAAACCTCGTCGCAGCGGTTCTGAAGCTCCTTGCCGGAAACATCCATGCCGCGCAGATCCACCAGCATCAGATGGTTGTCTGTACCGCCGGTCAGGATCTTAAAGCCCTGCTTCTTAAGGGCCTCTGCCAGGGCCTTGGCATTCTTTAATACCTGCTCCTGGTAGGTCTTAAACTCCGGCTTTAAGGCCTCGCCGAAGCAGATGGCCTTGGCCGCGATCACATGCTCTAAGGGGCCGCCCTGGCTTCCCGGGAAGATGGCCTTATTGAAATTGAACTTCTTATTGGCCTCCTCATTGGCTAAGATCATACCGCCTCTGGGACCGCGCAGGGTCTTATGGGTGGTGGTGGTCACCACGTCTGCATAGGGAATGGGGCTGGGATGGAGACCGGCTGCCACCAGACCGGCGATGTGTGCCATATCCACCATCAGATATGCGCCGCACCGGTCAGCGATCTCACGGAACCGCTTAAAATCGATGGTCCGGCAGTAGGCGCTGGCTCCAGCAACGATCAGCTTCGGCTTTGCCTCCATGGCCTTCTTTTCCAGCTCGTCATAGTCGATATATCCCTCGTTGTTGACGCCGTAGGGAACGATATTAAAGTACATACCGGAGAAGTTCACCGGGCTTCCGTGGGTCAGATGGCCGCCGTGGTCTAAGTTCATGCCCATTACGGTATCGCCGGGCTTTAACATGGCGATGAACACAGCCATATTTGCCTGCGCGCCGGAATGAGGCTGTACGTTGGCATAATCACAGCCAAACAGCTTCTTTGCCCGCTCGATGGCCAGGTTTTCCACCACGTCCACGCACTCGCAGCCGCCGTAATACCGTTTTCCCGGATAGCCCTCTGCATACTTGTTGGTAAGGACCGTTCCCATGGCCGCCATCACGGCCTCAGAAACGATATTCTCTGACGCGATCAGCTCCAGATTCCGTCTCTGTCTCGCAAATTCGGCGTTGACTGCCGCACCCACTTCGCTGTCATGCTCCGCAATGATTCTCATCAGTTCATTTACCATCCTGAATCCTCCTTATACATTATAAATCTGCCAGGCAGGGACCTCCTTTTCCATTTTCCGGCCCGCCTGTTCCCTATTATAAATGCGTCCGGCCCTTAACCGGCCGCCTTATAATTCCTGATCACCGCCTGGAGCGTCCGGTTTCCATTGTATTCGTTTATATCTGGATAATATACAATGTCGATCCGGTCCCTTCCAGCCAGCTCTCTCTGTAACGCGTCTCCGTCCCCAAATAAGAGACCGTCCATGGAGAGCCCCGTATCTGTCACCAGCCCCAGCTTCACCACGTTCCGGTTTTTCCCAAGGACCCGGAGACTGCGGATCATCAGCCCCTTCTGGGCAAACAGGGGCTTTTCATTCCCCTGGCCAAAGGGCTCCAGCCGCTTAAGCTCCTCCACCAGTCCCTCGGTCACATATTCCAGAGGCATGGGAACGTCGATCCATACCCTTGGGATAAAGTCATCTTCCGTAAGTTCCGCGTTTTCATTGAGCCGTTTGCGGAATTCCGGAACGTCCTCCTCTTTTATGGAAAGCCCCGCCGCCATGGGATGGCCGCCGAACTTCGGCAGCAGGTCCCGGACCTTTGTCAATTCCCGGAACATATGATATGGCTCAATGGACCTTCCAGACCCTTTTACCATATCCCCGCTCCTTGTGAGTACAATGGAGGGCTTATGGAAATGCTCACGGACCCGGCCCGCAATGATCCCCGCCAGGGATTCGTGACAGTCCGGCAGAAAGACCACCAGTACCTTGTCTCCCATGTACCGCTCCTCCACCTGGGCAATGGCTTCGTCCTCTCCTTTTTTCGTCATATCCTTCCGGACATCGTTCAGCTCCTTTAATTCCTCTGCCAGCTGCTCTGCCTCTGCCTCGTCCTCCGACAGAAAGAGCCTGAGAGCCGCCTTGGCCGTCTGGAGCCGCCCGCCGGCATTTAAGCACGGGCCGATGACAAAGCCGATATGGTAGGCGCTTAAGTCTGTAATATCAAGCCCTGTCTTCTCAACCAGTTTTCTCAGTCCCAGGTTCCTGGTGCGGGCCATCTGCTTCAGCCCGTATTTTACCAGGATCCTGTTTTCATCCTGTAACCGCATCACGTCTCCCACAGTGGCAATGGCCGCAAATTCCAGGAGTTCCCTCCATTCCTCCCGGGGGACCCCAGACGCTTCATAGAGCTTTTCCACCAGCTTGTAGGCCACCACCGCTCCGCAGATCTCACGGAAGGGATACGTTTCTCCCTCCTGCTTGGGATCCACCACCACATCCGCCGGAGGAAGGACCTGTCTTTCCTCCTCCACCGGGACCTCATGATGATCTGTGACCACCACAGTCATTCCAAGCTCCTTTGCCAGAGAGATCTCCTTTGCTGCGGCAATGCCGTTGTCGCAGGTCACCAGAGTATCCACCCCGTCGGCAGCCGCCTGGCGGATGATGGCCTCGTTGATCCCATATCCGTCCCGGACCCGGTCCGGGATCTCATAATCGATACGGGTGCTTCCGGCCGGCCCGGTTCTTTTTCCCAATTCCCTCTCTGCCCGTCTTAGGCCTGTTAAAAGAAGGTAGGAGGCGCAGACGCCGTCGATATCGTAATCCCCGATGATCCGGATCCGCTTTTCCTCCCGGAGCTTTTTTATGAGAACGGCCACAGCCTCTCCCATATTTTTCATGAGAGCTCCGTCGTAAAGCCCGTCCAGTGTGCCGTAAAGGTACCGCTCCATGGCTTCCTTCGTCTCCATTCCCCGGTTCCTCATGATCCGCACGGATACGGGGCTGACGCTCAGCTCCTTTGCCAGTCCGTTAAAATCCGCCCGTTTTGTCTGGACCATCCAGATTTCCTGTTTTTCTGTCTGTTTAAAATTTTGCACCGTTTTGTCTGAGCCATTCCCTTCTTGTCTTATAATCCGGTATCTCCTCTGCCACCACAGCCCAGAACGCCGGACTGTGGTTCATCTCCACCCGGTGGGCCAGCTCGTGGACCACCAGATAGTCCAGTATTTCTTCCGGCATCAGTGCCAGCTTCCAGTTAAAATTCAAGTTTCCCTTGGCGCTGCAGCTGCCCCACCGGGTCTTCTGCTCCCGCACGGTGACCGTCCCGTAGGAAACGCCCATGCGCTCTGCAAAATACCGGCATTTCTTCAAAAGCAGCTCCTTTGCCAGCCGCTTCCCGGCTTCCCGTTCCCGGTCCGTATACGCAGGCCGCGCCGCAGCTCTTTCCCTACATTCTGCGATCCGCTTCCGGATCCAATCCACATGGGCCTCCACAAAGCGGTCTGCTTCCTCCGGTCGGACCCCATAGGGGATCCGGACCGTCACTGTCCCGTCCTCGGACACCTTAAGGGCCATGGTCTTTCTCTGGGCCCGGATCAGCCCATAGGACACGTGCTCTGTTTTTCTCTTCTGGATCTTCTCCACTGGATCCTCCGAATTTTTTCAATATTTATCAAAACCACACCATATATTCTATCACCATTGGCGTTTCCACGCAAGCAGACAGTTATATTTTTAGGGTAAAAAAAAACAGGTCGCTTACACAACCTGTCTTTCGTGCGCCAGAGAAGATTCGAACTCCCGACACTACGGTCCGTAGCCGTATGCTCTATCCAGCTGAGCTACTGACGCCCATTGGGTGATTTTGTCTCACTCACTCAACGGTATAGAGTTTACTACATTATTCCCGTTTTGTCAACTATTATTTTTATTTTTCCATGAAACGTCTGATCTGGAGCAATAAAAGCACTAGCCCCGTTCCCAGCAGGATATGGCCGATCCCGGCCACACCAGAAATGGCGGCGTTAATACTGGAAGAAAGCGGTGTACCCAGGACCTGAAGGATTCCCCGGACCGCCAGCATTAGGACAGTCAGGTTCAGCCCAGTGTGATAGACTGCCAGGATCCTTCCGGTTTTGGGACCGGTAAAAGAAAAATTCTTTTCCAGCAGGAGCAGCAGCAAAAACACTGCCATTCCCAGCATGAAATAATGAGTATGGATCACCGACAAGGTCGTTTTAGCGGTAAAACCGGTAAACTTGGTAAACTCCCTGTAAAATACGCCCCCAGCCATTGCAAGAACGGCGTACAGCAGCGCGGCATTCATATAGCGTTTCATTTTTCTCCTCCTTTATCTGAATTCCTTCTTCATGGCAGAGTATCCAATGAGCACGGTCCACACATAAGCGCAGGTCTTGGGGATCATCAGCATCCCGACCATGGGATACGTTCCGGACCACAGTACCACAGGAATATAGAAGCCAAAGCTCAGCACAATGGTAAGCCACATCCATCGGAATGCCCGGTCCCCATTCTTCCTGGCACTGTCGAAAAACAGCACGATCACCAGAAGTCCCAGCAGGGCAAAGGGAATATTACGATAGATCCCCCAGGAAAGCGGCGCATCTGCGCTGAGCCACCGGTTCTGCGGCATCATGCATAAAAGGATCCGGAGTCCTGCCAGACCATACACAGCCGCCGTGAGGCCGTTCCTGCCCAAAACCCTGTAACGCAGCCGCCACACATAGTAAAGCAGCACATAAAAGACCGTCATAGTCACGGAGGTGATCCACTTTCCAAGCCCCAGGGGGACAGTATAGTTTTCCAGCCCGGTGGTGCATAAAGCCAGCGCCCGGGGAACCAGATGGAACGAATCTCCCGCTCCCAGCACCACGGCCATCCAGCCGAACAAAAGGAACTGCCGGTCTCCTCTGCTGCCCCGGATCATCCGGATCCCGATAGCAATGACGGAGACCAGATAGACCACATCAAATAAAGTTTCTGCAACTGCCTGCATTCTTTTTCCTCCTCATAGTGAACGCCGTTCATTTTCTTGTCCAAAAAAGAATCCTGATCTACAGGATTCTCCATTTTCGGAAATCTTAGTAAAGGGTCCTGCGGGTGATCTCCAGCACTGCCCGTGGATCATAATCCTGACGCAGCAGCGCTGACAGCATCAGGGAAAACAGGACATCTGCAAATTTCTCTGCTGGAAACTGCTCTGTAAAAGCGTCCGGCCGGACCCTGGAATCCCGCTTCAGGACAAAAATGAGGCCGTCCGAAATATGCTTCCATGTCTCCTGCATACGCTGTCTTCCCTCTGACTTCTCATTTCCCAGAAAACCCAGGGAGTGCAGGGTAAAAAAACCAGGATATTTCCTCTGGCCATATTCCATCCGCCCGTACATCCAGGAAATACAGGCCAGCGTATCCTCAAACACGCTTCCGTCCTCCGGCTCATGGAAGATCTCGCACCAGACGCTCTCCACCGTGGCGCTCATGAGCGCTTCTTTAGATTTAAAATAATTGTAGATGGAACCCACAGATACTCCGCAGGCCGCCGCAACGGAACGGATGCTGACGGCAGACCAGCCCTGTTTCTGGATCAGCTCCCGGTTTGTTTTTAAGATCTCGTCTTTTGAAGTTACAACAATATTCATCCCGCCACCTCAATATGAACATTGTTCATTATACTCTTTCCATCTCTTCTTGTCAAGAAAAGAATGCTGCAAAAACAACCCGAGAATTACTCAGAAGCTGTTTTACAGCATTCCCATAAAAACCGACCTTCCTGTTTTTTACCAGATCTCCGGCTTCACATCCTTTGGCAGGGGATCCGGATACGTCTCGCCGTCCAGCTTTTCCAGCCAGTCCTCCTTTATTCTTTCCAGAAGCTCCGGCTTCTCCAGCAGCTCTGCTCCCGTACAGGCCATGATCTTGGCCGCCGTCAGCATTCCCTTATGCGCCGCAGGGGCTTTTCCCTGGGCAACGGCCTGCCAGGAATGGAGCGCTGTTCCGGCCGCATAGCAGTTGATATCCACCTTTCCTGTGGGAACTACCCAGCTCACATCTCCCACGTCCGTGGATCCTCCTCCGCCAAAGGAAACGTGCCGTTCCAGGACAAAGTCCAGCATGGGGCTTTCCTCCATCTGCCTCTTCTTTTCCTTGTCCCTGCCGCTGAGGATCGAGATCAGATCCTTCAGTCCCTCCTTGTCCAGCTCTGTGATCACCTCCTGGAACCGCCTCGCATAGGCCAGCTCTTCCTCCGTATATCCAATGGGAACAAAGTGACGCATGTTCTCATACATAATATCTTCCAGAGTATCGTTCTCGATCACATTGGAATAGGCGGCCACCTGTTTAATATCCACCGTGGTGCCAGTGATCAGGGCCGCTCCCCTGGCAATATCGCACATTCTTTCATAAAGCTTTTTCACCTGGGTCACCTTGGGCGCACGGATGGCATAAAGGATCTGGGCCTCCGACGGGATCACATTGGGCGCAATGCCTCCCGGGTTGGTGATGGCCCCGTGGACTCTGGCCTCGTCGATCATGTGCTCTCTCATGTAATTGACGCCGATGTCCATGATCTCCACCGCGTCCAGAGCAGAGCGCCCCAGCTCCGGCGCGCCTGCCGCGTGGGAAGAGATCCCATGAAACGTGAAAAATACACGGAAGTTGGACAGGTATTTATCTGCCATCATGGTCTTATTGGTGGTGCTTGGATGCCAGGTAATGGCGGCATCACAATCATTAAAAAAGCCGTCCCGCACCAGATACGCCTTTCCGCCGGCATTTTCCTCTGCCGGACAGCCGTAATACCGGATGGTGCCCAGAAGTCCATGGGACTCCATATAAGTTTTTAAAGCGTCCGCTGCTGCCACTGCCGCCGTTCCAAGAAGATGGTGGCCGCAGCCATGGCCGTTGGTCTTGCCAGGGACCGGCCGGCGTTCTGTGCTGTCCGCCTCCTGCTCCAGGCTGGAAAGGGCGTCAAACTCGCCTAAAAATGCCAGTACCGGCTTTCCGCTGCCATACTCGGCAATAAACGCCGTCTCCTCTCCCGCCAGATCCGCCCGGATGGAAAAGCCCCTGGCCTTTAAATATTCCTGCTGGAGCCTGGAGGAATCATACTCCTGGAATCTGGGCTCCGCAAAGCCCCAGATCCGGTCGCTCATGGCCGTATAAGCCTGTTTTCTGTCCTGTACAAGCGCTCCGATCTCCGCGCGAAAATCTTTTTCCATATGATATGCCTCCTCTTACCAGATCTCCGGCTTCAGGTCCTTTGGAAGGGGATTGGGATATTCCTCCCCATTGAGCTCTTCCTTCCAGTCCTCTTTTGCCTTTTCCACCAGCTCCGGCTTTAAAAGAAGCTCTGCACCGATGTTGGCCATGACCTTGGCCGCTGCGATCATTCCCTTGTGGGCAATGGAGGATTTTCCCTGGGCTGTGGCCTGCCAGGAGTGGAGCGCTGTTCCGGCTGCATAGCAGTTGACGTACACATGGGCCGTGGGCACCTTCCAGCTCACGTCTCCCACGTCGGTGGAGCCGCCTCCGCCATACCGGCTGTTCCGGTCTACGATGAAATCCCAGAGAGGCGTTTCCAGAAGCTCCTTTTTCCGGTCGCGGCCGCCGATATCTGCGGCGATGGCCTTAAGCCCTTCCTTATCCAGCTCGGTGATCACGGACTGGAATTTCCTCGCATAATCCAGTTCCTCCTCCGTGTATCCAATGGGGATCACACGCTCCAGATTTTCCTGGATCAGATCATTGAGAGTCTCGTTGTTGATCAGGTCCGAATAAGCGGCCACCTGTTTGATATCCACGGTGGTGCCGGTGATCAGAGCCGCTCCCCTGGCAATGTCGCACATGCGTTCAAACAGCTTCTGCACCTGGGTCACCTTGGGCGCACGGATGGCATAAAGGATCTGGGCCTCCGACGGGATCACGTTGGGGGCGATGCCGCCGGAATTTGTAATGGCTCCATGGACCCTGGCTGCATCGATCATGTGCTCTCTCATATAGTTGACGCCGATGTCCATGATCTCCACCGCATCCAGGGCCGACCGGCCTAACTCCGGAGCCCCCGCCGCATGGGAGGAGATCCCGTGGAAGGTAAAGAAGGCGCGGAAATTGGCCAGGTGGAAGCCGCCCTTCATGACCTTGCTCATGGTGTAGGGATGCCAGGTGATGGCAATATCGCAGTCGTCAAAGTATCCGTCCCGTACCAGATACGCCTTGCCTCCGGCATTCTCCTCTGCCGGACAGCCGTAATACCGGATGGTCCCGGCCAGCTTATGCTCCTCCATATACGTTTTTAAGGCGTCGGCCGCTGCTGCCGAGGCCGTTCCCAGAAGATGATGGCCGCAGCCGTGGCCGTTTTCTTTTCCGGCGATGGGGCAGTGCTCCGTCTGATCCGGCTCCTGCTGGAGACTGGAAAGAGCATCAAATTCTCCTAAAAATGCGATCACCGGCTTCCCGCTGCCGTATTCTGCTATGAACGCAGTTTCCTCTCCAGCCAGATCTGCCCGGACGGAAAAGCCTCTGGAGCTTAAATACTCCTGCTGGATCCTGGAGGACTCCCGCTCCTGGAATCTGGGCTCCGCAAAGCCCCAGATGGCGTCGCTGATATCTGTGTACGCCTGGCTTCTCTTGTCGATGAGCCCCTCGATCTCATCCTTGAATTCTGTTCCCATAAGTTTTCTCCTTTTCTGTATTTTTAGTCGTGATGCTTCCCCGTTATGGAAGCTGCCGCGATCCTCCACACCGTCACCGCTTCCACCGCCTGGTCAGAAAATGAATTCTCTGAAAACGGCAGTGCTTTCTGGTCCTCTCTGCCGTCTCCCGCAGCCAGTGCCTCGCACTCTGCCGCATGGTTCATGATCACCGCCAGGCCTTTTCTTTTCTCCTCTGCCGGAACGAGCTCTGCCGTCCCAGTCCCGCAGACGCTGTCAAACCCGGCTGTGGACCTGCATGCCTCCTCAAAATTCAACGAGACCTGACTTCCTCCCACGATGGTGAACGAAACATGGGGATCCGCATTGAGCCGGTCCAGCTTGGTCCCCACAGCCGCTCCATGGAAATACAGTGTCAGCCGCCCGTTTTCCAGGGCCGCCCCATAATTCATTGGAATTAAATACGGACATGGCGTATCCTGGAACGCCACGCAGCAGACACCCTGCCTTCTGACGATCTCCATGATCCTGTCCATGTCCGTAATTTCTCTGTCGCTTCTTCTCATGCTGCCCTCCCTGTTTTCTTTCTTCCATTTAGAACAACAGTTATCTGACAGCAATCATATCATATTTTCTGATTTCTCACAAGACGGAAGATTTTATTCCGGTTATTGCTCCAAAATGATCTCTCCCTGGACCAGCTTTCCCCGGTCCATGTCATGGCGCAGCTTCCGGTTCTCCACTGTATCAAAAATAATGGAAAAGTCGTAATCCTCCGGGTACAGCTGACTGGCTGCCACCTGGAGCCGGACGCGCTTATGGTTGATATAGATCTTCTTCCCGGGCATCTGGACCCGCAGAACGCCCTTTTCATTTTCCTCCTCGCAGACGATCCCCGTCTTCTGATCCGGAAGTATCATCACACTGTCTCCCCGGTGGAACCGCTTTTTCCTGGCATTTCCCTTCTCTCCTGTCTTCCGTTTCTGGATCCCTCCCGTCTTTTCCTTCCGGATCCGATTTTCCGCCGCCAGCCGCCGGATCTCCTCCGGCAGAGCCGGGGCTCCATAGGCCGCCCTGGCCGCACATTCCAGCATCGGCTCCGGCATTCCCAGCTTTCCCGCAATATAAAAGGCACAGCTTTCTCCCGCCTCGCCGATGACCAGGCGGTAGGTGGGCTTAAGGCTCTCCTTATCGAAGGTCATCCGCGCGTTGACCATGCCCTCCGCCCGCTCTGCATACTGCTTCACCTCCGGGTAATGGGTGGTCACCAGAAACAGGGCTCCGCTCTTTTTCAGCTCTTCCAGGATCGCCACTGCGATGCCCATCCCCTCTGCCGGGTCCGTACCAGATCCCAGCTCGTCCAGGATCACCAGGCTGTCCCGGTCCACCTTCTTTAAGATATCCAGCACATTGACAATGTGGGATGAGAAGGTGGAGAGGTTCTCAGACATATCCTGGCCGTCCCCGATATCACAAAGAAAGCCGGAACACATGCAGATGTCCGCCTCCCGGCAGGCCACATGGAGTCCAGTCTGGGCCATCATACAGTTTAAAGCCACAGTCTTGATGGCTACGGTCTTTCCTCCAGTATTGGGGCCTGTGATGACGATGCCCCGGACAGCTGCTTCTCCGTCCGCTCCGTCTTGGGCCGCGTTGCCCAGCCGGAACTGCAGCGGCACGCTGACAGCCCGGTCCATCAGCGGATGACGGCCGTCCTTCAGCACGATGCGCCGTTCTGTGTTCACCGACGGCTCCACGCCGCCGTATGCCAGGCTCAGCTTTCCCCTGGAAAACATCAGATCCAGCTTCTCCATCACCCGGATATCACACTCCAGCTCCTCCCGGAAATCGTAGACCATGCCGGTGAGCGTATACAGGATCCGTCTTACCTCGTTTTCCTCCTCCAGCCTCAGCATTTCCAGGGCCCCGTAATGGCGGGCGCAGGCCTCCGGCTCAATAAATACCGTGCTTCCGGTGGAGGACTGGCCAATGACGTTCCCCTTCACCCGGTACCGGTATTCCGCCTTCACCGGAACACACATATGGCCGTTCCGCATAGTACTGAAGCTGTCGGTCATCATGTTCTTTCCGGACCGTATGGCCGTCTCCGCCTTTTCCCGCATGGACCGCTCCTCCTTTTCTATGTCCATGCGGCAGGCCCTTAAAGCCTTTGATGCATGGTCGCTCACCTGGCCTCCGCGGATCTGCTGGCCAATGGCCTCCCGAAGGTCCTGACAGGACTGCAGATCATCTCCGTACCAGGCCAGGGCCGTCTCATGGATCTTTCCCTGCTCCAGGTACCGCTTCATCCGGTCCACCGCCGCCAGGGCCCGCTCCATTCCCTCCAGCTGCTCCGCCGTCAGGCAGCCTCCGATCTCCGCCAGCCGCATCCATTCCCGGATCCCGCTTAGGGAGACCAGCGGCGGCTGACCCGACCTCTGGATCATGTCTCTGGCCTCGGTCGTTTCTCTGAGCCTGGCCAGGACCTGGCTTTCCGAAAGCATGGGAGCCGCCCCTTCGATGGCCTCCTTTGCGCCATCGGTCATGGCATATCCCTTCCAGATTTCCTTTATTTTGTTAAATTCCAGTATTGTTTCAGCTGCTTTGTTATTTCGTATTGTTTCCATTTTTTGTTTCCTTTCTTAAAAACAGACTCTGTCCTCCAGATCTGGCAGCCTTTCGCCTTTACTGAAACTTTTTTAATCCTTGGACCGGGGGATCTCCCCAACAAAAAAGACGTACAGCCCCAAAGCCATACGTCCATAGCTCCTGTTCCCATTTACCAGGGCACAGGAGATCCATATAAGGTGTATGCAGCCGTCTGCGGACAGAAAACAAGGGGGCCTGTATCGAACAGCCTCCCAGAAGGCATTGCAGGAACCTCCTGCATCCTCTCTATAAAATTAGTTGTTTTTGTTCTTCGCAGAACCCGCTGGCATCAAGCACCTTCCCTTTCTTCTTTATTCTCTGGTCATTATACGCGAAACCCCGGCGGATGTCAAGCATGGGGCTGCGTTCCGCCGGGGTGCTTTTGGGATACAGCCGATCCTTAACCGACCGTCCCCTTTTTCATCTCTTCACAATAATGACATGCCACCAGATGGCCCGGCTCCATTTCCAGCAGCTCCGGCCGCTCCTTCCGGCAGCGTTCACTGGCAAACCGGCAGCGGTTGATGAACCGGCAGCCCTCCGGCGGGTCCACCGGGCTGGGGAGCTCTCCCTCCAGACGGATCCTCTGCTTCTTTTCCTCCACCTCCGGATCCGGGATGGGGATCGCGGAAAGCAGCGCCTGGGTATATGGGTGCATGGGATTGGCGTATAAGGCCGACGCCTGAGTGATCTCCACGATATTTCCCAGATACATTACAGCCACCCGGTCTGAGATGTGCTTGACCATGGCCAGATCATGGGCAATAAACAGATACGTCAGTCCTTTCTCCTTCTGGAGACGGATCAGAAGATTGACGATCTGTGCCTGGATGGACACGTCCAGCGCGGAGATCGGCTCGTCGCAGACGATGAACTCCGGCTCCACTGCCAGGGCCCTGGCGATCCCGATCCTCTGGCGCTGGCCGCCGGAAAATTCATGGACGTACCTGGTGGCGTGCTCTGCATTGAGTCCCACAGTCTCCAAAAGCTCCTTCACCCGGGCCTGCTCCTCCTCCCGGCTCTTGCACATATGATGGGCCTTCAGTCCCTCGGCAATGATGTCTCCCACCTTCATCTTGGGGTCAAGGGAGGAATAGGGGTCCTGGAAAATGATCTGGACCTCCTTTGTAAACTCCTTCCGTTCCTTTCCCCGGAGGCTGTGGACATCCTTTCCCTTATAAAGGACATGTCCGTCGGTCCTGCCCAGAATGCCGATGCAGGTACGGCCGCAGGTGGTCTTTCCGCAGCCCGACTCGCCGACGATCCCCAGAGTCTCCCCCCTGCGGATAAAAAACGAGACGTCATCAACGGCCTTCAGGGTCCCCCTGCCTGTCTTAAAATATTTTTTCAGATGACTGACTTCCAGGATCTTTTCTTTTTCTTCCATGGTTCCCCTCCTTTACTCTTCGTTTCCCTGCGCTGCCATGGGATGATACAGCCAGCACTGGGCCGTATGGCCGTCCTCGAACTCAAACATCGGAGGCTCTGACTTCTGGCAGATCCGCATGCACTGGGCACACCTGGTGCTGAATGCACAGCCGGCCGGAGGATCGATCATGTTGGGCGGAGTCCCCTCAATGGATTCCAGGGACTGCTCCTCCTCAGTATCCAGTCTTGGCACGGCCCGCAAGAGCGCCTTTGTATACGGATGCCGGGGCCGGTAAAAGATATCCTGGCTGCTGCCGGTCTCCACCACCTTGCCTGCATACATGACGATGATCTTTTTTGCGATATTGGCCACGATCCCCAGGTCATGGGTGATCATGATCACCGCCATGCCGAATTCCTTCTGGATATCCTTTAAAAGATCGATGATATCCGCCTGGATCGTCACATCCAGGGCCGTGGTGGGCTCGTCTGCGATCAGAAGCCTGGGCTGACAGGCCAGGGCGATGGCGATCATGATCCTCTGACGCTGGCCGCCGGAAAATTCATGGGGATACTGCTTCATCCGCTTTTCCGGGTTGGGGATCCCCACCAGCTTTAAAAGGCGTCCCGCCTCCTCCCAGGCCTCTGCCCTGGACATGCTGGTATGGATCAGCAGCTTTTCTGCCACCTGGTTTCCGATGGTCATGGTGGGGTTTAAGGCCGCCAGCGCATCCTGGAAGATGATGGCGCAGTCCTTTCCCCTGTATTCCTGCCACTGCTCCGGCGTCTGGGAAAGGATATCCCTCCCCTCGAACAGGATCTGGCTTCCCTCCTTGATCTCTCCGGGAGGTGTCTGGATCAGACCCATGATGGTCTTGGCTGTAACGGATTTTCCGCAGCCGGATTCTCCCACAATGGCCACAGACTGGCCGGCATCGATGGAAAAAGAAACTCCCCGTACAGACTGCACCTCTCCGGCGTAGCTGTGGTAGGAAACCCTCAGATTCTTTACTTCCAGAAATTTCTCCATTTCTACCTCCTATTTATGAAGCCGGGGATCCAGCGCATACTGGAGTGCGTCTCCCAGGATATTAAAACAAAGTACCGTCAGCAGAATGAACATTCCGGGGATCAGGGCCAGCAGGGGATCGTAAAGGATATACTGCTGGGCATTCTGGAGCATGCTTCCCCAGGACGCTTTGGGAAGGGCCACTCCGTATCCCAGATAGCTTAAGGCCGACTCGTCCAGGATCGCTCCTGCAATGCTTAAGGACGCCGCCACAATGATCTGAGTCGTCATGTTCGGGATAATATGCTTTAAAATGATCTTCACATGGCTGACGCCCAGGGTTTTCGCCGCAATGACAAAATCCCTCTCCTTTAAGGTCAATGTCTGGGCACGGACGATCCTGGCCACGCCAGTCCAGGAAAAGAGGGCCAGCATCAGCACCAGCGTCACCATGTTATTGGGGACAAAGGAAAAAATGACAATGATCATCAGAAGGCTGGGCACCGACTGGAACATATCCACGATCCGCATCAGGATCATGTCTGTTTTTCCACCGGCATATCCGCTGACCGCGCCCACACACGTCCCGGCAGTCACAGAAACCACCATAGTAGCAAAGCCCACCAGGAGAGACACACGGCTTCCGTATAAGGCGCGGGTAAAGGAATCCCGTCCCAGCTCGTCGGTTCCAAACCAGTGCTCCCTGCTGGGACCGGCCATTTTATTCATAACGTCCATGTAGTCCGGGTCAACGGAAGAAAGAGGAGCCATGAGCGCCCCAGTGATGATCACGCAGAGGATCACCAGGCAGACCGCCGCGATCTTGTTTTCTCCCAGGGCCTTTTTCACATGATGGAAGAAGCCTCTGTCATATCTCACGGAAATTTCCTTATTTTCCCGTTCGATCTTTGAAAAATCCTCCGCCTTCAGGGCGGCCTGATTGAGTGGTGTCAGTAATTTCGCCATACCTTACTCCTTTCCCTGTTTGATCCTGGGATCTGCAAAGCCGTACAGGATATCTGCCAGGAAGTTTCCCAGCAGCAGCATGGTGCAGGAAAACATGGTGATGCCCATGATCATCGGATAGTCACGGTTGTTGATGGCAGACATTCCCAGGGTACCAAGTCCCGGCCATGCAAATACAGATTCAATGATAAAGGAACCGGTCACCAGGGTCCCCAGACGGGAGCCCACCGAGGTGATAACGGGAAGCATGCAGTTTTTCAGCACATGGCCGTACATGATCCTCTTTTTTCCCGCTCCCTTGGATACGGCTGTCAGGACGTATTCCTCTTCTAACTGGACGATTGTATTGGAACGGATATAGCGGACAAACACCGCCATATTATTGAGGCTCAGCACCAGCGCCGGCATGATCCCGTGCTGGATCACATCCCAGGCAGAATTCACACCGATGGTCCGCATACCGGAGCCCGGCAGGAGCTTAAAGGTCATGGAGAAAACAATGATCATCATGATCCCCAGCCAGAAGGCCGGCACCGATATGCCCAGATACGTCAGCCCGCTTATGATATTATCCGCCAGTTTATTTTTATGGGTCCCGGCGATCAAGCCCAATGGAATGGCGAGGACCAGGGAGAGGACCAGGGAAGCGCCCATGAGCCCGGCGGTGCAGGGCAGCTTTTCCAGGATCTGGTCCAGTACGGGCCGTTTATTATTAATGGAGATCCCCAGGTTTCCCCTGGCGGCCTTTCCGGCCCAGCTCATGTACTGCTCCACCACATTTCCGTTGAGGCCCAGGGACTCTCTCATCCGGTCCAGCTCTTCATCCGTCATCTTATGACCGGTGGCGCCCGGCGTCATATAGATGTAAAGGGGATCGCCCGGCGCAAAGTAAACGATGGAGAAAGAAAATATGGAGACCAGGATCCATACAAAGATCATTTGCGCAAAACGTCTTAAAACGAACTTCTTCACGATGTACTCCTTTCGTAGGGTCTGCGGTAAAAAATGCCGCCCTCAGATAGTGTGAAGGCGGCATAACGTTTTGACCCGGAAATTATTCCATTGTTAATTTCGTGTAATCCTCAAATACGGGAGTTCTCTTGATGGTGTCAGCTCCCTTGATATTGGAGGTCGTAACGAACACATAGTTGGGGTAAGCGATGGGATAGCAGGTCAGTTCATCCCTTGTCTGGATCTGGATCTGCTTATAGATGGCAGCCCGCTCCTCCGGTGTATAAACGGTACGCGCGTCTTTCCATAACTGGGATACCTCGTCGCTGACAGCCAGGTTTACGCCCCATGTGCCGTCATACATACCAGCAACCACCTGGTCCGGGTCGCCCACAGCGCCATAGCCGTTCAGATAGAACTCATAATCGCCATCGGTTCCGAATACCTTCTCAAAGAATCCGGCAGATTCCAGCGGGATCACTTCCAGATTGATCCCCACGTTCTTTAACTGCTGCTGGATGATCTGTGCGGACTCCTTCATGTAAACACGCTCGGAGTTGAAGTACAGAGTCAGAGTCTTGCTGTCCAGGCCAGTCTCCTTCACCAGCTGCTTTGCCTTTTCCACATCCTGGGTATAGCCCTCTACGGAAGGATCATAGAAGGTGTTTACATTACTGAAGATGGAATTGGCGGACTCTGCCATTCCGTCGCCATATGCGCCTGCAATGATCTCATCGCGGTTTAAAGCTGCAAACACTGCCTCCACTACCTTGGGATCCTGAACCGTTTCACAGAATTTGTTTACGGCCAGATAGTTTACGCGGCCCTCCGGATACTTCACAACTGTAAAGTTGGGATCTGCCTCGTACTTAGCCACTGCCGGTGCGTTTGCCAGCTCCATGAAGTTCACTTCCCCGTTCATCAGAGCCACTTCCTGGGCAGAAAGGTCGGAGATGATGCGGAAGGTCACTTTATCGATGGACGGAGCGCCCATGTAGTAATCTTCATACTTCTCAAGAAGCAGATACTCATCCTGCTTGAACTCAGTCACCTTATATGGACCGGAGCCGATCCCCTTCATATTTGCTTCCCCTGCGGATACTACGCTGGGGTTGCCCTCAAATACGTGCTCCGGGATCAGGGTCAGACCGCCCAGAAGGTCTGCGTAAGATGCAGATGCCATGGGAAGTGTAACCTTGACTGTCAGATCGTCCACCTTCTCATACTTTACCGGCTGGTCGTTGAGGATCACGATATTGGTCCCGCCTGCACCGTTGTTGGTATCGGAGCATACGTCCATGGTGAAGATCATATCGTCGGCTGTGATGGCCTCGCCGTCATGCCACTTCAGACCCTCTTTTAATTTTACAGTGATCTGCATTCCGTCTTCAGAAACCTCATAGGAATCTGCCAGATAGTATCTGGTCTCATTTACGTCAATGACATAAAGCGGATCGTAGATCGGATTCAGCATTGCCGCTTCCTTATATCCCTCCAGAAGAGGATTCAGATTCGCCACACAGCTGGCGCTGGGCATAACCAGATTCTTTTCTCCGCCTGCCTCTGTCTGGACTGCGGCTGTGGTTTCTGCTTCTGTCTTGGCAGCCTCTGTCACTGCAGCAGTGGTGTTCCCCTCTGCCGGTGCAGCCGCCGTTTCCTTTTTGTCTCCGCCGCATCCTGTCAGTACCGCCATGGCAGCCACTGTACATAAGAGCGCGCTTAATGTTTTCTTTCTCACTTATATTCCTCCTGGGTGATTCCATATTTTCCTTCCGGGAGTGCCCGGAAAACCGAACTGATTATACATGGATAAAATGGTATAGTCAAATTCATTTTTTCTATGGATTCTTTTGAAATTATTGCAAAAATATATATAGTTTTGCTGCGGGCTATTCCAGCCTGCTGGACGCGAAGGCAGCAGCCAGGCGGATGCATGCGTCCACATCCCCAAGATCCGCCATCTCCACCGGAGAATGGATCCCCCGGCACGGGATCGAGATCCCTCCCGCCAGCACTCCGTCATGGGAAATATGCATGGGACCTGCATCCGTCCCTCCAGCGGACATGAGATCCGGCTGGGCCGGGATCCCATGCCCGGCAGCCAGCTCCTTAAGCCGCTCCACCACAGCTCCATGGCACATCAGGGAGCCGTCCATCACCTTGATCCCAGCGCCCTTTCCCAGCGCTGCGGAAACCGTATGCCTGCTTCCGGGAACATCGTCCGTACATGTAACGTCCACCGCGATCCCGTAATCCGGGACGATCCCATGGGCCGCCGTATGGGCGCCGCACAGACCCACTTCCTCCTGGACCGTAAAAACAAAGTACAGATCATTGGGGCTGTCCGCCGCCAGCTCCATGGTCTTTAAAAGGATCACGCACCCCAGACGGTCATCCAGATAGGGAGAAAACAGTGTGGTGCCTGTCTGTACCGGCTGCCCCATATAAACGGCAGCATCTCCCACAGACACCTTTTTCTCCGCCTCTTCCCGGCTCTCCGCGCCGATATCCACATAAAGATCCTCCATGGACAGCTTCCCAAGATCCGTCCCGCTGGAGGCGATGGTGCCGATGGTCCCGTTTTCAAACCGGACCAGGGAGTGAAGGATCTTTTCCGGCCGGACGCCCCCGATCTTTGCGACCCGGAGAAAGCCAGCGCTTTCGATATGGGTCACGATCAGGCCGATGGAGTCCAGATGGGCCGCAAACATCATCTTGGGTCCCTCTCCCTTTTTATGGCAGATCAGATTTCCCAGGCGGTCTGTCCAGATCTCATCTGCATAGGGCTCCGCCATTCTGCGGATCTCCTCCGCCACTGCGGCCTCCCGGCCGGATATCCCGTATACAGCCGTCAGCCTCTGAACCATGGTCATCATATCCATTTTTCTCTTCCTCCTGCTACTTTTCAATGGAAAGCTTGCTGAAATCCTCAAAGATCGGAGCTGTCCGGATGGTATCGGCGCCCTTTACGTAACTGCGTACTGCAAACACGTAGTTGGGGAATGCCAGCGGATAGATGGACCGGTCTTCGTAAACCTGCTTCTGCAGTTCTTTATAGATCTCCGCTCTTTCTTCCATATTGGATGTGCCGCGCCCGTCTTTCCATAACTGGGCTGCTCTCTCGCTGCTGTACAGGTTCTGGGTCCAGGTGCCGTCAAACATGCCTGCCACCACATTGTCCGGATCCCCTGCGGCTGCGTAGCCCATCATGTACATATCGAAATCTGTGTCGTCGCTGAAGATCTTTTCCATATAGCCGGAGGATTCCAGCGGTGTGATCTCCATGTTCAGGCCGACCTCCTTAAGCTGCTGCTGGATCACCAGGGCCATATTTTTCAGTCCCTCGTTCGTATTGGTCACCAGCGTTAAGGTCGTTCCCTCCGCCTGCAGCTCCTTTACGATCTCCTTTGCCTTCTCCACATCCTGCTCATAGTACGGATTGCCGGCATTATAGAAAAGGTTCACATTGCTGAGCGGGGAATTGCCCGGCTCTGCGATCCCTTTTCCATATGCGCCCTCGATGATAGCCTTCTGGTCCATGGCCAGGAAAACGGCTTCCACCAGCCGTCTGTCCTCAAATTTGGGACTGAAGGCATTGATCGCCAGGTTGTTGACACGGCCTTCCGGATATTTGATCACTGTAACCGTATCATCGGCCTCATATTTTTGCAGTGCATCGTAAGTGGAGATCTCCAGGAAATCCACCTCTCCGTTGACAAAGGCCACCTCCTGGGCGTTCTCATCCGGAACGATCTTAAAGATCACATGATCGATGGACGGCTCTCCACCGTAATAATTTTCATATTTATCCAGCTTTAAATACTCATCCTGCCTGAATTCGGCCACTTTGTACGGGCCGGATCCGATCCCTTTTAAATTCTCCTCAGCGCCCACGATATGGGTATCCCCATTAAATACATGCTTTGGCATCAGTGTAAAATGTCCGAGAGCCTCTGCATAGGAGGCGGAAGCCTGGGGCAGCGTCAGCTTCACAGTCAGATCGTCTACCTTTTCATAGCTCACCGGCTGGTCATTGACAAAGGCAACATTGGCAAATCCTGCGCCGTTGTTGGTATCCAGATTGCACTCCAGAGTAAAGATAAAGTCATCGGCCGTGATCGGCTGTCCATCGTGCCAGGTAAGACCATCCTTCAGCTTGACCGTTACATTTAAGCCGTCTTCAGATACCTCGTAGGACTCTGCCAGGTAATATCTGGTTTCATCCACATCCATATAAAACAGCTCGTCGTAAATGGGCCCCATCATGATCCAGCCAGCCTCTGTGATCTCAAACTGGCGGTTCAGCGTCGTAACACAGGAAGACATGGGAATGGTCAGGGTCGTCTCCTCCTGCTCCTTGTCAGCAGCTTTTGCGGCAGCTGTTTCTGCCTCTGCCTTTACCGCCTCTGTTTCCTTTGCTGTCTCCGCTTCCGTCTGCGCCGGAGCAGGAGCTTCCGCCTTCTGGCATCCGGAGACTGCCAAAAGCGCAGCTGCCGTAAACATTCCCAGCAGTGCATTTTTCAGTTTCATTGTCATTTCCTCCCCAAAGTCGTCGTATTCTGCGCATCGCCTTTTCCCCTGGTCCTGGCCGCCTTCGCTGCCTTAGGGATCCAGAGTTTCCAGCACAAATGCGTCCTCATTATATCATCTGGCCGGCTGAATGAGAAATTGTTTTTCTCTATATGGATTTCACCATTATATTCTTTTATTCGATTCTATTTTCTATTTTTATACAGGAAATTCAATAAATTCTCTTTTTTCTGGACTTACGAAACAAAAAAAGAGAGTCTGCATTATACAAACTCTCTTCTATGCCGGTGACCGGACTTGAACCGGTACGGGGTTGCCCCCGAGGGATTTTAAGTCCCTTGCGTCTGCCTATTCCGCCACACCGGCAAACGCGATAACCGTCATTCAGTTATCAATGGGGCCTATAGGGCTCGAACCTATGACCCTCTGCTTGTAAGGCAGATGCTCTC
>ERZ773260.830-NODE-830-length-43256-cov-6.925002_pt1 | contig 43256 bp, 32 predicted proteins | sample MGYA00511387_ERZ773260 | MGnify/ENA primary metagenome ERZ773260 (study PRJEB29015, sample SAMEA2737745) | human gut metagenome | biome: human gut; feature: human-associated habitat; material: faeces | place: China | collected 2012 ...
TGTCACGGGGTAGGCGAGCCAACCCCGTGCTAACATATGAAACCGCTCTTCGGCGATTTCCCTCTGTGGATGTGCCGTGGAGTGGAGGTTGGCACGTTTGTGCCTCATGCGCCATTTGCTCATCGAAGCGACTGAGAACAAGTCTTGTTATTTTTGTCTTTGTGCCAATGATTCGTAAAACTTTGCGATATTGCTTGCCATGAGGTTTGGCAGAAATCCAAGTGCTGCATCCGAGATAGCTTTCGGTATTCCCCATATAGCTTCCGCAATAGAACCTACTATAGCACCGATGGTATCACTGTCGCCACCGACAGCGATGGCATAGCGGATGGCTTCTTCAAAGCAGTTTGCTTTATTGATAATTCCGAACACAACAGGCATTGTGCCTTGACAAGTCTCGTCAAATTTGTTGCTTCCGGGAGCGGGATTCACCCATTGAGGGTAAAATTCCTTCATCGATTCAAGCATAGCGTCTTTGCCGTGTTTGCGGGCAATGAATATGGCCGATGCGGTGGCGACAGCCCCTTTGATGCCCTCCGGGTGGTTGTGTGTGGGGAGAGCCGTTTGCTCAGCTTCACGCTGCACGTCGTCCAAATTGTCAAACCACCAAGCTACTGGAGACACGCGCATTGCAGAACCGTTTCCGAAGCTGTTGTAGGGCTTTGGATTGCTTGAGGCAAGCCAGCGTGCGAAGCTGCCGCCATACGCTCCCATGGGGTTCGGATAAGAAGAACACCAGAATCTAAGGCTTTCCTCATAACTGATGCCGCTGACGAGAGCATAGGCAATAGCCAAAGTGCAGATGCTGTCGTCTGTAAAGCTGCATTCGTCAGTAAATAGCTCGAAATTTAGGTCGTCGGTGTTGTTAAACTCGAAGCGTGATCCAACAATATCACCTATTATTGCTCCAATCATGATTTATCCTACGGCGTTTTAGTTCTTGGTGCGATTAACTTTCCTTGCCGTATTGCGCAACAACTTTTTGGCAACGGCAACGATAGTGCAAATATAGGCAAATGTTTTAATTCCAACAAGACGTTGTGGATTGCGGGGACATTCGGAATTGAACACTTTGGCAGGGATGTAATTTGTGGCTTACGCTTTATTTTTGGTGGGAGGATATACTATTGTTGCCTTCTTGCCGTTATTCTTTAAGCGGGAGATGCATTCCTGCCTTAATGTTTATGAGCATAAGAAAAATCATATATATTGTGACGGCGGTTATGACCACGTTCTGGACAGCCAGGGCGCAGGACGGCACTGCCTACAATTATCTCAACATCCCAACGTCGTCGCACGCATATGCGCTTGGCGGTGTCAATATCAGCGTTGTCGATGACGATATTAATCTCTATGAGCAGAATCCGGCTTTGCTTGGCCCGGAGGTGGATATGCAGGCCGGTGTCGGCTATATGCGCTATCTCGGGAGCAGCAACTTTATGTCGGCGCGTTTTGCAAAGGAGGCTGGAGAGCATGCCGCTTGGTCGGCGGGAATAACGTATTTCGGCTATGGCTCGATGCGGGGGATGGATCAGACGGGTGCTGAAACGGGGTCGTTCAATGTGAGCGACATTGCGTTCAGCGGGATGTATTCCCACGATTTCAACGACCGCCTGCGGGGCGGTATAAACATGAAGTTTCTGTATTCAAACTATGAGCAGTATAATGCGTTTGCCATTGCTGCCGACTTGGGTATAAATTATTACAATCCCGACAAGGATCTTTCTCTGTCGGCGGTTGTGAAGAATCTTGGCGGTCAGGTGAAGCGTTTCGAGGAGCATTACGACCGTTTGCCGTGGGATGTGCAGCTGGGCTACTCGCAGTCGCTCAAAGGCGGTCCGTTCCGTGTGTCGATAACAGCTCATGGATTGACAAAATGGCATCTGCCGTACTACAAGCTCAAGGACAGCAACGACACGCATTCGGAGCTTGTGAAAGAGGATAAATTTATGAGCAATCTGTTCCGGCATTTGATTTTCGGACTTGACTATGCCCCGAGCGACAAGTTTTATGTGGCTCTTGGCTACAATCATAAGACGAAGACAGATATGGCTACCTTCGCGCGCAATTTCATTTCGGGATTCTCAATGGGTGCCGGATTGAAATCGTCGAAATTCCGTGTTGGCGTGGCGATGGCGCAGCCCCACACTGGAGGTTTTACTTTTATGGTCAACCTGTCGACAAACATCTACGAATTTTAACCACACATACAATATGGACAATAAGCGACTCATTACAATAGCCATCGACGGCTTTTCCTCGTCGGGTAAAAGCACAATGGCAAAGAAACTTGCAAAAACCATAGGCTATGCCTATATCGACACTGGCGCAATGTATCGCGCCGTGACGCTTTACTGCCTGCGCAACGGCTTGTTTGACGGCGACCGCCTCGACACCGAACGTCTGGAAGCAGCGTTGCCCGACATCAATATCACGTTTGGAGTTGATGCCGGCGGAAAAACGCAGACAATGCTCAATGGAGAAGTGGTGGAGCAGGAGATACGCCGTATGGAGGTGTCGTCAAAGGTGAGCATCGTTGCCGCAGTAGGCAGTGTGCGCCGCGCTCTTGTCAAGCAGCAGCAAGCCATGGGCAAGCAGAAAGGCATTGTTATGGACGGCCGCGACATAGGCACGGTGGTGTTTCCCGACGCCGAGATGAAGGTGTATGTCGACGCGTCGCCTGAGACGCGTGCCCGCCGCCGTTACGAGGAGTTGCGCGCCAAAGGCGACAGCGTGACCTATGAGGACGTGCTTGCCAACGTGTGCGAGCGCGACCGTATCGACACCACGCGTGCCGAGAGTCCGCTGCGCAAGGCCGACGACGCTGTGGTGCTCGACAACAGCAACATGACAATCGCTGAGCAGGACAAGTGGCTGCTCGGTCTTTACAATAAACTGTCAAGTGCCGAATAGTTGATGGCAAAGGTTGAAATCGATAAGAATTCGGGGTTCTGTCCAGGAGTGGTGACGGCAATCCGAAAGGCGGAGGAGGAGCTGGCGAAAAGCGGAAGCCTTTACTGCCTGGGCGACATTGTGCATAACTCTAACGAGGTGGAACGGTTGCAGAGCAAGGGGCTGGTGACCATCACGCACGACGACCTGCGCCGTTTGCACGGAGTGAAGGTGTTGCTGCGCGCCCATGGCGAGCCGCCTGAAACATATCGCATCGCCCGTGAGAACGGCATTGAGATAATCGACGCCACCTGTCCGGTGGTGCTGATGCTTCAGAAACGCATCCGCCGTTCTTTCGAGGAAAAAGAGCGTCCGCAAATTGTGATTTACGGCAAAGTGGGGCATGCAGAGGTAAACGGACTCGTCGGGCAGACCGACGGGGAGGCGATTGTTGTGGAGGGTGTCGACAACATCGATAAAATAGATTTCAGCCGCGATGTGGTACTTTATTCGCAGACCACCAAGTCGCTCGACGGGCTGCGCCAGATTGAGCAGGAGATAGCCAGGCGCAAGCCTTCAGGGCGGTTCGAATGTCACGACACGATATGCCGTCAGGTGGCAAACCGGATGCCGCGCATGCGCCAGTTCGCACAGGAGCACAGCCTTGTGCTTTTCGTGAGCGGACGCAAGAGCAGCAACGGAATGATTCTTTATAACGAATGCCGCAACGTGAACGCCAACACCCACATGATTTATACTCCCGACGATATCGACCCGGCACGGCTTGACAATGTTGAGACAATAGGCATCTGCGGAGCCACGTCGACGCCGTTGTGGCTTATGACCGATGTGCGGCAAAAAGTGGAGGAAATGCTCAATGGCAGAAAATGACATTGTCTACGGTGACCAGCTGTCGTTTCTCAACGACTTGCGCCACAAAATGAACCTTTCGGCAGAAGAAGAGTCGAAACTCATCAAAAGCTTGAAATTCGTGCATTTTAAGAAAGGCGAGTCTGTCGACGGGCAAAACGAACTGTTGAAAAATATGATTTTCCTCATCAGAGGCTCGGCACGCACATATTATATCGAGCGCGGGCGCGAGCACAATTTCGCCTTTACCTTTGCCTCGCATTTTCTTATCCGTCCGGAAACGATTATCCGTTCCGGACACCATCATATCATCATCAAATTTATGGAGCCGTCGGATGTGTGCTATGTGCCGCTGCCCGACCTCAATCTTCTCGACAAAAGCCGGCAGGGTGAGGTGTTTAAATACATCAGCCTCGGACTGTCGAGCTATGCCGACTTTCTTGAGGAACAGATGGTGATGCTCCACAAACCAGCACGCGAACGCTACCAGTGGGCATTGGAACGCTATCCCAACATCCTCGACCTTGTGACGGTCACACAGCTCGCTTCCTTCCTCAATCTGACAAAGGAGACAATCTACCGCATCCGCAGCGGAAAATACTAATTATGCTTTCTCCGGCAGTCGGAGCAGACGCCTTTCATCACGTAGTTGACGCTTTCGAGCGTGAAGCCGTCGGGCAGATGCACGAGCGGTACTGGCAGCCCGCGCAGACAAAGCGTGCGATGGCACTGTGTGCAATAGAAATGCACATGCAGATCCTCTACCTCACACGTGCAGGTGTTGCTGCAAACTGCATATTTCAGCGCGCCGCTGCCATCGTCGATGCTGTGCACAAGATGGTGGGAGAGAAACAGCGACAACGTGCGCGACACCGTGGACTTGTCGGCCGTTTCCAGCATATCCACAAGGTCGAGCAGCGACACTGCCTGACTTGTATGCATCATTGTGCGCAAAATCAGGAGGCGCATCGCCGTTGGCTTGATGCCGCGGGCGGAAAGTTTGTCAAGTAGCAGTTGCTCCTCGGTCATGCCGATCAGTCAAGACAGAATTTCTCGATGTTTGAAATCATTTCTTTGGCGTTTATGGCGCCTGTTGTCGAGTTGATGGCTCCCGACTTGTCGATATACACAAACGTGGGCATAGCCTCGATGCCGAACACATCGCCGGCAAGCTCTTTCTCTTTGTCGACGTCGACGCGATAGAAGTCTACTTTTCCGCCATATTTTTGGGCAAGAATTTCAATCATCGGAGCCATTCGCTGGCACGGACCGCACCATGTGGCATAAAAGTCGATGACACACGGACGTGCGCCCAAAAACTTTGGCATATCGCCGCTGAAATCCATCACTTTGCTGTTGAATCCGTCGATTGTCAGGTCCATCACGCTTGCGTTTGGATTTCCCGTTGAATCTTCTGCCTGGACAGTCTCTTTGGCAGTCTCTGCCGCGGCGGTTGAATCGGTGCTTTTGTCGGCGTTTCCTTTGCCTCCGCTACAAGCCATGAGCGCTGACAGTGCGGCGGCACACGCTATAGTCAAATACTTGTTCATATCGTTACAGTTTTTCAATCTTGAATCCAGCCTCTCGCACCAGTTCCTCGATGCGGGCATCCGAAGGGGTGTCGGCGGCAACGGTCAGCACTCTGTCGGGCGACGTCAGGTCAATCGACCATTGGTCGGCGGCAAGTTCCTTGCTCAATTTTTCTCCGATAGCCTTCACGCATCCGGCGCATTTGGCAGTAGTCTTGAATTTTCTTTCCATAATTTTGTAAACCTATAATTTCATCTCTCATATAGCAAATATCTTGCCAACAGGTAGGTGTGGTGACTATTTCTTCTTTTTCTTTTCGGGAGTCTGCTCTGTGCGCGGACTTATGATTTTGCGGTAGCGTGCATCATCGTTGATGATGCTCAGTGCTTCCTTATAGATGTCGTTCTGCTCGTTGACAATCTGGAAATAAGCCCCCGTCGAGAACAAATCGTTGGCTATCGCCGCTTTGACAAACGTGCGGAGCATCTCCTTTGATTTGGCAAACTGCGACTTGTCGAAGTCAACCTTCTCCGCTTTGCCGGCGTCAACAAGATTGTTGAGCATCTCGTCGGTCACCGTGAACTCCTTGATGAATTTCTGCGCGTCGGGATACTGGGCTTTCAAATCGGCGCGGTTCTTGTCCACATATCGTAGTGCGAACTGTGGAATTATGCCTTTGGCTACAAGACGACGGTGATAGTCGGTGTATTGTGTGGTGTCGAGCGGCACAAACACGTCAGGCATGATACCGCCTCCGCCATAGACGGTGCGGTGCAGGCGCAGGGTGGTATGTTTCAGCGAGTCGGCGAAATGGATGCTGTCAGCGCTTTGCAGCTCGCCGTGGTTGTAGCGGTCGATGATGTCCTTGTCGTAGTCCTCGCGGTCGCCTTTGACATACGGCTTCTGGATGTTGCGTCCCGAAGGGGTGTAATAGCGTGCGATTGTGAGGCGGAACGATGAAGAGTCAGGCAGCAGAAACTCGCGTTGCACAAGGCCTTTGCCGAAAGAACGGCGGCCTACGACCACACCGCGGTCCCAATCTTGAACGGCTCCTGAGAGAATTTCGCTTGCCGACGCTGAAAACTGATTGATCATCACAACAACCTTCTGTGTCCGGAATGTACCCGAGCCGTCGGCGTTAAGGTTCTGTCGCGGACTTTTGCGTCCCTGGGTGTAGACTATAAGGTTGCCGCGGTTGAGCATCTCGTTGGCTATTTGTGCGGCAATCTGCATATATCCGCCGCCATTGTCGGTGAGGTCAAGAATCAATTGCTGCATGCCTTGTTTCTTGAGTTTTGTGATGGCGTCTTTAAACTCTTTGTATGATGTGGCGGCAAATCGCGACAGGCGGATATAGCCGGTCTTCCCGTCTGCCATATACACGGCGTCGATGCTGTTCAGCGGGATGTCGTCGCGCGTGATTCTGAATTCGAGCAGCTCGGCATTGCTTCCGCGTTTCACCTTTATGTTCACCTTCGTGCCTTTTGGACCACGAAGGCGCTTCATAATGTCGGTGTTCTTCAGCTTGCGTCCGGCGATGATGGAGTCGTCGACGGCGATGAAACGGTCGCCAGGCAGTATGCCAACCTTTTCCGACGGACCGCCGGCAATGGTCTGCACAACGTAGAGCGTGTCTTTCTGCATGTTGAACTGGATTCCGATGCCGCTGAAGCTGCCCTGCATCGTTTCCTGCGACGATGTGGTCTCCTCTTTGGTGCTGTATGACGAATGTGGGTCGAGATTCTCAAGAATTCCCCGCACGGCGTTTTCAACAATCTTTTCCTCGTCTACATTGTCAACATAGAGATTGTTTACGATGTTTTCCACCATAAGCAGTTTCTGTTGTTGCCGCGAAGCGGAGTTGCTGCGCGAGTATTGCGCGGATATGCCAAAAGTCGCCGCGGCGCATATCACAGCGGCGGCTAAATATTTCATTTTTTTCATTTTCGCAGTCAGTTATATTGTTGTCTAAATCTCAAAAGTGTAGCCCGGCGGAAGCAGGTCGGTCACGTCGCGTCCGAGGCTTATCAACTCGCGCACGATGGACGAGCTGATGCTGCCATACTCAGGAAGCGTGTAGAGAAGCACGGTCTCCAGACCCGCAATCTTGCGGTTGATGTCGGCAAGCGTCTTTTCGTATTCAAAGTCCTTAACCGTTCGCACACCACGCAGAATGTAGCGTGCGCCGCATTGCTCGGCTGCCTCGACGGTTAGACCGCTGTAGGCAATGACCTCCACTCGGGGTTCATCGGCATAAAGGCGTCTGATGGCGTCAAGACGGTCTATTTCGGGAAGGAAGGAATGCTTCTTGCTGTTCATGCCCACAGCCACCACGATTTTGTCGAAAAGAGGCAATGCGCGTTCCACGATTGAATGGTGTCCGATTGTAAAAGGGTCGAACGAACCGGGAAAAATCGCTATATGTTGGTTCATAGTCGTATTGTTTAATGAGTCATATCCATATTGTCGTTGTCTTCCACGACAAGGTTGTCTACTATAAACAGCTGGCGTTCCATTGTGTTCTTGCCCATATAGAACTCCAGCATTTCTTTTACAGAGTCTTCCTTGCGCAGCTTCACTTGGTCAAGGCGCATGTCGGGACCGATGAAATCCTTGAACTCATCGGCTGAGATTTCTCCAAGACCTTTGAATCGTGTGATTTCAGCATTCTTGCCAAGCCTGTTGATGGCTGTTACGCGTTCGTCGTCGGTATAGCAGTAGTATGTCTCGTCTTTCACCTTCTTTTTCCCTCGCGACGTGTTTTTGTTGCGCACGCGGAACAGTGGCGTCTGGAGGATATAGACGTGGCCTTTCTTTACCAAGTCGGGGTAGAACTGAAGGAAGTACGTAATCATCAGCAGGCGGATATGCATTCCGTCGACATCGGCATCGGTCGCGATAATCACCTTGTTATAACGCAGGTTCTCGATGCCGTCGGCAATGTCGAGGGCGGCGTCGAGCAGATAGAACTCTTCGTTGGCCTTGATGTCTTTCTGCGACTTGCCAAACGTGTTGAGCGGCTTTCCGCGCAGTGAGAACACTGCCTGTGTCTCCACATTGCGCACTTTGGTGATTGTTCCCGTTGCCGAAAGTCCCTCGGTTATGAAAAGCGACGTGTCGTCGCGCCTGTCGCCTTTGGCGTCGCAATAATGCACGCGGCAGTCGCGCAGTTTCTTGTTGTTGAGGCTCGCTTTCTTGGCGCGTTCTCGCGTCTGCTTGGTCACGCCGGCGATGGCTTTGCGCTCCTTTTCGCTTTCCTGAATCTTGTGGAGCATTATCTCTGCCGTCTGCGACTCGATGTGCAGATAGTTGTCGAGCTCGCGTTTGATGAAGTCGCCGATAAATTTCGCAACTGTCAACGAGCCGTCGGGACTCATGTCGCGTGAGCCGAGTTTTGTCTTGGTCTGCGACTCAAACACCGGTTCCTGCACCTTGATGCTGATTGCAGCAACCATACCGTTGCGGATGTCGGAATATTCGAAATTCTTTCCGTAAAACTCCTTGATTGTGCGCGAAACAGCCTCTCTGAATGCCGACAGGTGAGTGCCGCCCTGGGTGGTGTGCTGACCGTTGACAAACGAATAGTATTCCTCGCCATACTGGTTGGCGTGGGTTATAACCACCTCGATGTCGGTGCCTGTGAAATGCATTATTGGGTAAAGCGGGTCGTTGGTCATATTCTCGCGCAGAAGGTCGACAAGACCATTGCGTGAGTGTATGCGCCTACCGTTGTATACGATTGTGAGACCGGTGTTGAGAAACGAGTAGTTTTTCATCATCGTCTCCACAAACTCATCGTTGTATTTGTAGTTCAGGAATATGTCCTTGTCGGGAACAAACTTGACATATGTGCCGTTTTCCTCGTCGGTTGGGCAGATTGGGCAGTCGTCGGTGATTTCTCCACGGCTGTAGCACACTTTCTTTTTCTCGCCGTTGCGGCATGAGGAAATCTCGAAATATGTCGACAGTGCATTGGTGGCTTTCATGCCCACACCGTTCAGCCCGACCGACTTCTTGAAGGCGTCGGAATCATACTTTGCGCCGGTGTTCATCTTCGACGATACGTCGACAACCGACTCCAACGGGATGCCGCGGCCATAGTCGCGCACTTCCACGGTGCCGTCGTCGGTGATGTTCACAACAATCTGTTTGCCGAAACCCATGGCAAACTCATCGATGGAGTTGTCGATCACTTCTTTCAGAATCACATAGATTCCGTCGTCGGAATGCGAGCCGTCGCCCAGCTTTCCGATATACATGCCAGGGCGTTTGCGGATGTGCTCTTTCCAGTCGAGCGTCTTGATGTCGTCGCTCGTATAGTCTGCAGCCGTTGACGCCTGCTCAAAATCCAAATCTTCTGCCATTACCGTTGTCTTTTAAATATGGCGGGCCACTGAGATTTCAAGCTCGTTGAGGTCCATGACGCGTTCGGCTATGGTGCCGTTGCGGTCAATGATGAATATTGCTGGAAGAGAGCCTACGTTGTAGTTCACGAGATTCTTCGACTGCGCTCCAGCGGGGTCGAACACTGCGGTCCACGGCAAGTTCTTTGCTGCGTCTTTCCATGAAAATTCAGAAGCGTCATAACCCACCTGATAGATGCTGAATCCGCGTGAGGAATATTTCTTGTTTATGTCGGCGAGGATGCGGTTGAACTCCGGCGACTCTTTGGCTGCGTAAGTGGTGAAATTGAGAAGCACCACCTTGCCGCTCACTGCAACGTCACTCAGTTTGCGCACCTTGCCGCCGGCGTCTTTAAGGGCAATGTCGAAATAGCCGATCTGGTTGGCGTGGATTGTGTCGGAAGGTGAGGCATTGCGTGGCTGCATGCGCATGCCTGCCATGTATTCGGCCTCCATATATTTTGTCAAAGGATTGCCCTCGCGGAATGTGCCGTAGCCCGTGGCAACAGCTCCGATAATCTTAAGGTCGGCGGCGTTGGATGGGTCAAACAGGCGATGTCCGTCAACGATTTTCTCCACTGTATAATAAGCCACGATGCTCGACGGGTCTTTCAGAAGTCGCTCCGTGAGTTCACGCTTTGTCCTGACATAATCCTGGCTGTCGGCAGCCTTGCCCGACAATGCCTGGACTTTGCGGTTCACCTCGGTGAGCCAGATGGCGTTGTCTGAGCCGGTCAGGGTGTAGCCGGTGTCGAAATTAGCCGTGTCGGCTTTCAGCTCGATATGGTCGAGACTGTCGATGGGGAAGTAGGCATATCTGCCATTGTATTCCAATCGGTAGATTTCAGGGAATGCCGGGGCGGCGCCATGGTAGGCAAACTTGCCGTCGCCATCGGTCTCGATTGAGTCGATGTTCACCCACACGCCGTTGTCGGTGCGCTGCACAACCATTTTCTTGTTTGCGGCGCCGTCGATTGTTCCTTTAATCTCAAAACTATTCTTATCGCCGCAGGCATACAGCACCCCGGCGAGCATCACGAGTATATAAAGCAGTTTTCTCATTACAGTTATGTTTTTATGCCCCAAAGTTACATTTTTTCTGCGAAACTTTTCGCATTAAGGAGACAAACAAATGCATCAAGGCTCCTTTTGTTGACCCAAAACAGTCCGATAATTGCTAATATTCGTAAAACATATTCAAATAACCACAATTCCGGCTCTGAATATTTGCTCCTTTCAAGTTTCAACGATAATTTTGCACCATCAAGATGCAAAAAGCATCTGAAAATAGATGAAATGAAAATTTTAAGTTGTTCGATATTTGCCATGCTTGCCTTTGTTGCAGCGCCGTCGGCGTCGGCTCAGGTGTCGCGCATTGCCTTGGAAACAAGACACTGCCAGCATGAGAACTATGTGAATGTCTACGAATATGATTTCGTCGACGTTCAACCGCAATTCCCGGGCGACGACAGAGGCTTGATGAACTACATCAACCATGAGCGCAAATATCCTTGTGACGCATACCGCAGTCATATACAAGGGCGTGTGGTTTGCAGTTTTATCGTAAACACAGACGGCTCAGTCTGCAACGTGTCGGTGATAAAGGGTGTCCACCCTTCGCTCGACAGGGAAGCGATGAGAATAGTCAAGAATATGCCGGCGTGGAAACCTGGCCGGTTGGGAGGTGAGGATGTGCCTGTAAGATGCATAATTCCGATTGCCTTCCGTCTATAACAAGACCACAAATCTTTTTCATAATCTTATATTTTACCTCCTAACCTGTTGATAGGCCCGGAGGTTTTTTTATGCCATTATGCGTCGTTTTAGGGTTGCACATACCTAATTGTTGTGATACGCCCCGTCCTTTTTACCATTTTTTTGCGATTGTGGCAGGAAAAAAGTGAAAATAACTTTGCGGTTGAAAAAATATCACAACAATCTGCAATGAACAAAACTGTATTATTACTGTCGGCTTGCTTGGTTGCTTCGATTATTCCAGCCAATGCGCGACGCAATAACAAAGAGGTTGAAAAAACGGTTACTACGACCACAACGGTGGTGCGCGGCGACACAACAATCACTACTACAACTGTAACATCGACGCCGGCTGAGCAGGAAAGCCAGCCTGGCAAACGCTCGTTTAAGTCGCGCCTTTCTCTTGGAGGATATGGCGAGGCTGTGATGACTCGAAATTTCTATAGCGACAATGTGAACCGATACTCTAAGGCGGAGGACTATAAGGATGCGAAAGGTCACAACCGTTTCGATCTGCCTCACGCCGTTATCATGCTTGGATTCGACTTCGGCCGTGGCTGGACTTTCGGCTCGGAAATTGAGTTTGAACATGGCGGCACGGAGAGTGCTGTCGAGATGGAGGCGGAAGAAACAGGCGAATGGGAGAAGGAGATTGAGCGCGGCGGTGAGGTCGCTCTTGAGCAATTGTGGATAAACAAGGAGTTCCGCCCGTGGATTCAGGTGCGCGCCGGACACATGGTGGTGCCTGTGGGCTCGCTAAACAGCAACCACCTCCCAAATGAGTTTTTCACGGTCTACCGTCCGGAGGGCGAGGCTACGATTCTGCCGAGCACTTGGCATCAGACGGGCATCAGCGTGTGGGGAAATTACAAATGGATGCGCTATGAGGTGATGGCTTTGCCGGCGCTAAACTCTTGCTTCTTCTCGAAAGACGCATGGGTGCATTATGGCGCAACTTCTCCTTTCGAATTCACTCCGGCAAACAATATCGCCGTGGCTGCCAGACTTGATTTCTTCCCGGTGCAGGGGCTGAGACTGTCGGCAAGCGGATATTTCGGCAACTCGTTCAACAACACGTTGCAGTCTGACTTCAACGGCAAGTACAAGGACGTGAAGGGGGCTGTCACTATCGGTTCGTTCGACATGGAGTATAAAGGCTATGGTTTGATTGTCAGAGGAAACGCTACTTACGGTCATCTCGGCGACGCTGATAAAATTTCAGACTATAACCGACTTCAGATGAAAACGTCGCCCTACAAGCGCACGCTCGTGGGAAAGGAGGCTTATTCTTATGGCATAGAGGCTGGTTACAATATCCTGCGCCCGTTCTCAAGCATAAAGTACGACAAGCTGTATGTGTTCGGCAGATATGAGGCTTACGATGCCTACAAGCCTGCCAACGGAAACTACCGCGACTATCCGTGGACGGAAATCAAGCGTATGGCCGTAGGCCTCAATTATATGCCGATGAAGCAAATCGTCATCAAGGCGGAGTATTCAAAACGGTTCTTGAAAAGTCAGTACAACGATGAGCCGTCAATCTCTTTGGGTGTAACCTATACCGGCGACTTCCTTTAACTCGAAAATCAACAACAACTACTACAAATAATAAATACAATGAACAAAATCATTAAATTCCCGATGCTTGCCCTTACTGCGGCAGCAATGACTCTTGGTTTCGCTTCTTGTAGCGACAACAACGACCCAACTCCCGATGACTCTTCGGCTAAAGACGCCAAATTCGAGGCTATCGCCAAGCAATATCTGGCAAACACTGTCAACATCACTTATCAGAATCTTGCCGACAAGACTGAACTTCTCGTTGACCAGCTCAAGGCTCTCCGCGCCGACAAGACTGATGCCAACGTGCGGACTGCATGCAAAACATTCCTCGAGGCTCGCGCTTGGTGGGAGAAGAGCGAGGCTTTCCTTTTTGGCGCTGCCGGTGATTTCGGAATCGACCCGCACATCGACTCTTGGCCTTTGGACCTTGACGGTCTTCTCGTGGCGTTGAAAAACGACGCTCAGATTGCTGCGATGGATTCTGAAGACGGTGATGCTTATGCTGGCAACAAACTCGGTGCCGAACTGCTCGGTTTCCACGGTATCGAATATATAATCTTCAAGGACGGCGCTGCAAAGCCTGCCTCTGAAATCACCGACAAGGATTTGGTCTACGCTATCGCTGTTGCAGGCGACTTGCGCAACAAATGCTATCAGCTTCAAGTTTCTTGGGCTGGCGCAGACGCTTGTCCTAAAAACCGTGTCGCAAAATTGGAGGATCTTGAGTGGAACACGACTACAACCGGCGGGTTCTCTTACAACGAGAATATGCTGAACTCTGGAAAGGCAGGAAGCACGTATGTGACTTGGACCGCAGCCATGCAGCAGATAATCGATGGTTGTATGGACATCAGCGATGAGGTCGGAACTTCAAAAATCGGCAAGCCTCACACTGGTGAAGACAAAAACTACATTGAGTCGCCTTACAGCGAGAACTCAATCACCGACTTCTACGACAACATTCTCAGCATTCAGAATTCTTACATGGGCGGCATTGAGGGCAAACGCGACGAGGCTAAATCGCTTCATGCTTATGTCAAGAGCGTGAACGCTGATCTTGACTCCAAAGTGGTGGCTGCCATCGACAATGCTCTTGCCAAAATCAAGGGTATGAAGGCTCCGTTCGTGAAGAACTACACCGACGCTTCCTGCCAGGAGGCTATGGATGCATGCGACGCTTTGAACAAGGTTTTGGCTACTGTGAAAGAAGAACTTGCAAAATAAAAAATCAATCCCATATACAACAAAATGAAAAGACAACTTACAATCGTAAGTCGTTATATGGCAATGAGCATCTTGGTATGCTCATTTGCCGCTTGTAGCGACGACAATCCAAAGCCGGGAACCGGCGACGAAAAGGAACTAAGTGAAGAGTATTATTCTGGTGGAAAACTCGGAACAACATTCAACCAGTCGGCGACTGCCTATGAGGACCCGACTGTCCCTGTTGAGAAAGGCGGTATGAGCGACCGGTTCAAGTATGGCGAATATTTCTTTGAGCGTGCGTTCAACCAGAGCAACAAGCCGTTCAATGGCCTCGGACCGCTCTACGTTCGCAACTCTTGTATCTCATGCCACCCTGGCTACGGCCACGGTCGCCGCATGGACCGCTATCGTGCAAACGACTGGGGAAACGGCTACCTGCTTGTGGTCTACGACCGCAACACGAATGCCTACTTGTCGTCGCTGACCGGTATGCCGCAGACAAAGGCGGTGGAGCCGTTCAAGGCTCCGCTCGACGAGGAGAAAATACAAATCACATGGCCTACCTACACCGACGAGTGGGGAAACAAGTTTGACGACGGTGAGACTTACGAGTTGATATATCCGGAAGTCAAGATTCCTGAGAGTGCGTTCTATGTGCCTATCGAATGCAACAACAAGCCGTTGCCTTATGCCGATGTTGAGGTGCGACTTGAGTCGACAATCGGTATTTACGGAACTGGATTGCTCGACGCTATCGACGATGCCGACATCCTTGCGCAATACAAGGCTGAGGAGGCGAAGGGTGCGAAGTTGAATCCTGCTATCTTTGCAAACGGCGACTTCGTGAAGAAATATAAGGACGGACACGTGCTGCGCTACACCTACGCTCTCTCCCGCGGCCCGTTGCAGGACGGCCCTGGCGCCAACGCTATCTGGAACATCACCAACGTGACGCGCAGCGACCGCCGTTCTCACTATATGACGGAGGCTTATGCCAAGAAGGCGATGAACGACAAGGACGTGCAAGATAAGTTCTATGAGTATTTCCCTGACTGGAACAAGACGGGAAACGTTGCCAACGACATTTACAACTATCTTATGAACAAGGAACTCCCTGTTGAGATGACCGACGATGACTATGTTAACTTCTACATCTGGCATCGTGGTCTGGCTGTGCCTGCGGCGCGCAATCTCGACAACCCAACGGTGAAACGCGGAAAGGAATTGTTTACCGAACTTGGATGCACTTCGTGCCACCGTCCGTCATGGACTACGGGCGACGACAATTTCACCGATCCAAACGGGTTCTTCAAGAATGCCGACGCTCGTCTGCCTCGATATCCGCACCAGAAGATTTGGCCGTACACCGATATGGTGCAGCATCGCTTGATGATGCCTAACGACATCCGCACCGGTTGGTGCCGCACAACTCCGCTGTGGGGACGTGGTCTGGCTCTTGTTTGCTCTGGTCATCAGGACCGTATGCATGATTGCCGCGCCCGCAACGTGCTGGAGGCGATTATGTGGCATGGATGTCCGGGTAGCGATGCCCGTTGGACGGTGGAGAAATTCCGCAAGCTGAGCAAGGCTGACCGCGACGCTGTTGTTGAATTCATCAACGCTATCTAACCGTTTTGATGAGGGTACTGAAGAAAACGTCATTCGGGCTGATGGCAATCATCCTTGTGGTGCTTGCCGTCGGCACGATTTTACAGAAAATCGACAGCTCTGCCGTTGCCGCCTACACAAGCCCGTGGTTCGTGGCTTTGTGGACGGTGATGGCGGTGTCGGCTGTCGCATATATGCTGCGCAGCAGGCTGTATCGCCGGCTGCCGGCTTTTGCTGTTCATGCATCGTTTGCCGTCATTCTTGCCGGGGCGCTGACATCGTGGCTCACAAGCGAGCACGGCACGCTGCGCCTGAAGGATGGTGCGGAGGCAAGCGCGTTTACGCTCGACGACGGCTCTGTTGCGAAAATGCCGTTCAGCCTTAAGCTGCAGCGGTTTGAGATTGAATATTATGCCGGAACGGAGGCGCCGATGGACTTTGTCAGCCATCTGTCGGCTGATGGGGTGAATGGCACCGCGTCGATGAACAATGTGTTTTCTCATCGCGGCTACCGTTTCTATCAGTCGGGCTATGACAGCGAGGGCGGATCGGTGTTTACCGTGGCTCACGACCCGATGGGCATCGGTGTGACCTATGCAGGATATGCTCTGTTGCTTGCAAGCATCTGCTGGTTCATGATGTCGGGGAAATCGCGTTTCCGCAGTTTGTTGAGAAAGTTGTCGGCAAAGCCGTTGGCGGTTGTGGGAGCACTGATGGTGGCAATGTCGGCGCAGGCTTCTGATTTGCCGGCTTTGCCTCAACAGCAGGCGGAGGAGATGGGCAATCTGTACGTGCTTTACGGCGACCGCATCTGTCCGTTGCAGACTATGGCGAAAGAGTTCACAGAGAAACTTTGCGGCAACGCTACGTTCGACGGATTGTCGGCGGAGCAGGTGCTTTCTGGCTGGCTGTACTATCCAACTGATTGGAGCAAGGTGCCGATGATCAAAATCAAGAGCGCCGAGGTGCGACGCTTGCTTGGCATTGATGGCAAATATGCTTCTGTGCGCGATTTCTTTTCTGATGTCAACGAGTATAAGCTCGAGAAACCGCTCCGTGGCATTGACCGCTTCGCCGATCCTCAGGGGCTGCGCGAGGCTGCCGAGAAATTCGACATTATAAACCGTCTTACAACCGGAAAGTCGTTGAAAATATTTCCGCTGAAGGATGCTGAAGGCAAAATTGGATGGTTCTCGCAGGGCGATGACAATATCCCTGTCGAAACCGACACACAGGAATGGATGTTTGTGAAGATGAGTCTTAGTTACGCCAACGAGCTGGTGCAGACCGGACGATGGACCGACTTGTCTGACTTCTACACGAAAGTGCGCAAATATCAGCGGAAAAACGGAGGAGCGACATTGCCTTCCGACACTCGTTTCAAGGCGGAGAAGACTTACAACACCGTCAGCAACGCCCGTCCGCTTGCCATAACATTGATGTGCGTGGGGCTGGTGGCTTTCTTCTCGTTCTGCCTGTTGTCGGCACGCGGTGGCCGCCCTCGGCGGTGGGCGGTGTTGACGCTGCGTGCAATCGCGGTGGCGGCGTGGCTGTATATATCCGTTATTATCGTTCTGCTATGGTTTGTGAGCGGTCATATCCCGATGTCAAACGGCTATGAGACGATGCTGTTTCTGGCTTGGTGCGCAGTGCCGATAGCGATGCTTGCCGAGCGTCGCATGCCGTTGGCTCTGCCAATGGGCGTGCTGCTCTGCGGAATGACGACGATGGTGGCGATGATGGGCTTCTCCAACCCGAGGATGTCGCAGCTGATGCCGGTGCTGCAGTCGCCGTTGCTGAGTGCGCATGTGGCGGTGATTATGGTTGCCTATGCGCTGCTTGCGTTTATGGCAATGAACGGCATCGCCGCTTTCGTGATGCGTATGCGCAACCGCGCTGCCACCGATGAGATAACGGTGCTGAAAGAGCATAGCGAACTGTTGCTGTATCCAGCGGTGATGCTGCTCACCATAGGTATCTTTCTTGGTGCCGTTTGGGCAAACGTGTCGTGGGGACGCTATTGGGGCTGGGATCCGAAAGAAGTATGGGCTTTGATCACGATGATTGTCTATGCTTTCGCATTCCATCGCGAGTCATTCCCGTGGCTGCGGAGGCCGATGGCTTTCCATGCCTATATGGTGTTGGCTTTTTTCAGTGTGCTGTTCACATATTTCGGTGTAAACTTTTTCTTGACAGGTATGCACAGTTACGCATAAGATTAAATATAATTACATTGACGTTTACTTCAATTAAGGAGGCTGCCCGTAGTGAATACGCGCAGCCTCCGCGTTTTATTCCCATAACAGAATATTGCTGTCGTGTAAAGCTTTTTACAGAGCGGCATAAAATTTAAACATATTTCCTGACTTTGACAGATTTATTCTTACCGACAACACGCCAATGCGCCAAGCCTATGTAAAAATGTTTTGCAATATAATTAGCTAAAATTAACTATAGGAGGGTAATTATTGTGTTCTTGTTTGTTAAATTTGTAAATTCGAAAAACAAATTGCAAAATTATGAAGAATCCATGGTTAAACATTTCACTTAGCGACACTGTCGCCGATTGCGCCAACACGATGTCACATTCGCTTTGTGGCGGTAATCGAGGAAAATCGGAATAATCCTTGATGCCGGCACTTATAATTTGGAGATATTAAAAACAACTGAAAACTCTAAAAACAAATAGTAATGAAACGGAAAATTACTATTCTGACGATAGCCTTTTTATCGTCGATGCTAATGTATGCTAATGCTTTTGCAGCAGCAACCGGGCGTTGTGGAGATTCAATAACATGGACTCTCGACGATTCAGGCAACCTCACGTTGTCGGGAAGTGGCGAAATGTGGAACAATGGCTATGACGATTCGCCTTTTAAGGATTATGAAATAAGAAAAGCGACAGTCAAATATGGCATTACGAGCATCGGGGAATCTGCTTTCCTGGGTTGCCGTGGCATGACCGAACTGACATTGCCTAACAGCGTGAGGAGCATCGGGGGTAATGCTTTCTTTGATTGTATTTAGAGCCTTATAACTAACCATAACTTACTATGGCTAACTAACCATAAAGTCTTGATTTTCAATACTCTTTGATTTTTAACACTTTCTGAGTGCTTTTTGGCAGTTCCCGATTTTCCACATATTTTTGCAGCGTATTTCTACCGTGGAGAATTTGCGGAGCTTTTATTTTGTCATATCGTGAACGTAGTTGACAAGGGTTTACGAGTGGTTACGATGAAGGACAAATTTGAAGCTGATAGGCAGTGTTATATCGTGGACAGGGTTGACAAAGGTTGTCAATGGTTCACTTCCGTTTACTCCATAGGTGGAATACTCAAAGTATGTAGAACATAGCCATGAAGCTTTATCTTCCTTTGTCAAGACAGATAGAGTCAACTTTAACGAGAAAGAATCGGCTTCCATATACTATGGCATTATGGTATCTGCAGTAAAGCATAATATTGGATTGGACTCTAAAGTCTGTATAGATTCGGCAGCAAAAAGTTTCTTATCTGATATGTCGTGAAAAGGTTTTACAGACTTCAAGCAAGAATGTGTCACCAGCTGGACAAAACTCTTCGCCACGAATGAAGTTCAATTCACAGACAACGCCATTGACAGCTTTCTCGCTTTTGTTGACCACATGTCATGTAGTGCAGACACATACGTTTCGCTTGGTGGCTCCAATAGCTGTGCTGACCAACTTGCGAATTGGGATGGAACACAGAAGGTAGGTCTAGGGGTATACGCCAAAAGAAGAGTAGTCTTGCAAAATAATGCACACGAAAACGCATATCTTTAAAATGGATGACAATATTTTGTTATAGAAAAGGACAACAAAACCATTAAATCTCATAAACAATATCACATTCAAAAGGCAATCACTTTTTGGGGAAATAGCTATTTATGAGAAAGGGGCTAATAATGATATGGAAAAAGGAAACTTGGAAATTAGCCCAAGTTTCCTTGCTAATACCGTTTATTTGTCTCCATTTACAATTATTATACAAACCGCCTTGCTCGCCAACTCTACCTGTTTAGGCAATGCCTTGCCTGTCAAAAGATTGGTTTGAGGCATAGTAATACTCGTGGGCAAAAGATCCACAAGGTTTCTGATGTAACTTGCTTTAATAGCATAGCCAGCATTTTCTGCTTCACGGTGTTTAGCACACACAACTCCGATGATATTTCCATTCTTATCGAAAAGAGGTCCACCACTATTGCCGGGCTGTACGGGAGCAGACATCTGATATTCTGCGATATTCCCTTCAAAACCTGTCTTTGAACTGATAATGCCATTAGTTAATTTTATGTCCAATCCCATTGTTGATATAAGAGGATAACCTAAAACAAAACAATCTTCACCGACGCTTGAAGTTGTATATTTGAATGTGTATGGAATATTTGTTAAAGGCTTAAACGATACATCTGTGATTCTCAAAATTGCTAAGTCATTCTGTTTGTCAGATATCTCAACTCTTGCCGTATATGAGGTTTTGGTATCATCGTTGATACCCGACACTTTTATAGTTCGTGCATTTTCAATGACGTGGTAATTGGTTATGATGTATCCATCTTTGCTTAAAAAGAATCCTGTTCCAGATGAAGCACTGTTTTGAACGATAGTCTGAGCGTCAGGAAACATTTTGATATAAGTCTCTTGGTCTTTGTCCTTATCAATCGTGATCAAAGCACCATTTACAAATGAAATAGTCATATCCATGTTTTGTTTCCATTTTCCCAACCAATCAGCTTTGAATAATGTAGGCGTTGCTGTGGAAGTCAACGTCGCTTTGACATCGCCTTCTTTCCAGTCTCCGTGATTCTCTGCGCCCGCAAGATATAATAGATAATAATTCCCATCATTACCTTTCTTCACTCCGATTGTATATTGGTCTCCTTGGTAAATACCTTCTAAAGGATTACTAGTGTTGTTTGATAGGTATTCTCTAAGAATACTCTCATTCCACGTAGTTGTTGTTGATGGCGGTACAAAAGAATACTGCGTGGAATAGCTATATGTACTTGTAATGAGTTTCTTCAGTTTATTTATATATTTGTCAGATTTGTTCGGAAGTTCAAATTGTGAAATATTCCATGTATATCCATTGATATAATCAACAAATGTGATATTTATGCTTGTGCCGCCGACATAGTTTCCTGCAGTACAAACATAATTCAATACTACTGCTAATGTGTTGGAATCTTTTAGGTAGTCACTGACATCTTCTTTAAATATGCGATAGTAACCTTGAACCGTTCCCATTTGTACTGCACTATTTTCATATCTTGCCTGAACAACATCAACTCTAATATTAAGTCCCTGTAGATATGACACTAAGTTACCAAAAATATATCTATCCAATTCTGTCAAATTTGTAGGAACATATACTTGAATTTCTTTAACACCATTTATTCTTGAGACCAACGAAGGCTTGGAAGATAGTTTGTGCCCAGCATTGTGTGTTACGGAAAAAGGTCTATTTACAGTCTCCTTGAGAGCAACACCATAAAAATTGAAAGCAGAAGTAGATGTATCATCCTCAATCATGTCAACCATTTCGATGTCATCCGAAATAGCAGGAAAATAGAATTTAAAAGAAATGCTTTCATTTTCTTTCGTAAACTGGTATTTGGAAGGGCTTACTGGAAGACCTTCACTTTTTATGATCGTCCCTATATTTTTCCCACTTTTACTATCTCTCAGATAAGTCGTACTATTGATACATGCCCATCCATAGTGCATGACATTTTCGTATACCCCTTTAATGACAGTGTATTGAGTCGTCCTCTCTACCTCATTAATTCTTAAAGATATATTATCTCTTCTGGAGTAAGTAGGTGAAACGATTGTTTGTGCCCACGTTCTCAATGTCGAGACTAACAAAAGAAGAAAAAAGAGCTTTATTTTCATACGGATATGTCTTGATGTTTAACGCTTTCTTTATTACATACTTACTACGTCTTTTATGCTTAAAAAGGCGCAGACCGCCACCATAATCCTGCCAGGCTTACCACAGCCTCCAATCATCGTGAAGTCTGCGCCAATGGCGCGACTTCACGATGATTGGTGTTTGCTCTTTTTATCCTTTCGGTGTGGTAATTTGGCAGGATGTGAGCAATATGTCTTTGCAAAGCAGGCTTTGCCTTCTATGCGTTGCAAAGATATATAAAAATCCTCAATTATCGCAACTTTTAGCTTCATATTGATGTGTTTTAAGATAAGATTTGCTTAAATTACGCGCGAAACGATGATTTTAGACCACTTTCACAATAAAAATGTGTATCTTTGTAGAATAAAACGAGAATATTTTTATAAAATGGAATTAAAGGCTCTGATAGCAGAATGTACCGCATACGATTTCAAGGTGATGCTTGAAGAGAAGAAGCCTAAGAGTTGGCTGAAAAGCGTAAGTGCTTTTGCCAATGGCTTGGGTGGCTCCCTTTTCTTCGGCATTGATAATGACGGCGTCGTCAAAGGACTTGAAGATGTACAGCATGTTTGCGAAGCTATCAGTAGTAAGATTCGCGATTATATGGATCCACTGCCAGAGGTTGAGTTGATTCCCCATGATATAGATGGTTTACATATCTTGCAACTCAAAGTCAATGCAGGGTATTATACACCATATTACTACGTTGGCGATGGTCAGCGCATAGCCTTTGTACGTGTTGGTGATGAGAGTATTCCTGCCACGGCAGAACAGATGGTACGCTTGGTACTGAAAGGTTCTAATAAAACTTACGATTCCATTCATACGGATTATAAGGTTGAAGACAATGCTTTCACGATATTAGCGAACACCTTCAAAGACCGCACCAAACAAGAATGGGACAAGAAGTATCTATTCTCGTTTGGACTGGTCACAGGTATAGGGAACCTTACGAATGCAGGCGCATTGTTTGCCGATGACTGTCCATTGTGGCAATCTCGCCTATACTGCACACGATGGGATGGTAAGGAAAAGGGCGATGCCATCAACGATGCAGAGTTCATAGGGAATGTCCTCATGCTGCTTCGTGAAGCGATGAACTTTGTGAAGTCAAATACCAAGAGAGGCTGGGAGAAACTGCCTGATGGACGAAAGAACAAGCCTGAGTATGCGGAACGTGCTGTTCTGGAAGCAATGGTAAACCACTTCATTCATCGTGACTATACCGTGATGGGTAGCGAGGTGCATTTGGATATTTATGATGATAGATTGGCGATAACCTCTCCTGGTGGTATGTACAATGGAATGCTGATACAGGATTTGGACATCAAAGATGTGTCTTCTGAAAGACGTAATCCCATACTTGCAAACGTGATGGCTCAACTTGACTATATGGAGAAACGAGGTAGCGGACTCACACGCATCTGCAATGAGACCAAAGCCTTGGAAGGTTATAGGGACGAGCTAAAACCCAAGTTCAAATCCACTCCGACCCAATTCCAAACCATCATCTTTGCCTCTTCCGACACCCCGAATGTCGGAGACTATGACGGAGATATGACGGAGACGAAACTCACTGAGCGTCAGCAGAAAATACTTAATCTCATCAAAGAGTCTCCGACAATCACCGGCAAACAAATGTCGGAGACTTTGTCGGTGAGCCAGCGCACAATAGAACGTGACCTTTCCGCCTTACAGAAGAGCGGAATTTTGAAGCATGAAGGCAAGGATAATGATGGGAAGTGGGTAATCTTTGATATTTTTTAGTCTTTGTAATTCAATTTAGACAAATTAGTTTCGTTATGTATAAATCACCAAAATAACGCATAATAATATGAAGAGAATCCGTCAAGTAGAAATAAAAAAATTGTGGGGTATAAAAAATATAACATGTCCTCTCAAGGATGATGTTAATATTATAGTTGGTTCAAACGGATCGGGGAAAACCACGTTTCTGAATATTATCGAAGCTGTATTACAATGCGATATACCAGTATTGTGTTCAATTCAGTTTGAATCTGTGACTATTGTATTGGAAGAAAATAATAATAGCATTAGAGTCATTCAAACACCAGAAGATGATTCTATAAACTTTATGTATATTTTCAACGACACAGATGAATACACCTTCTTTTCTAATGACTCTGGAAGAAGAATAAAAGCTTCGATTTATTTTCAGAACACACTATCGACAATTCGTCAGCGACTTGAAAATGTTGTAAAAGTCGCTTGGCTGTCTGTAAATAGATACAATCCAATAAATGGAAGAGAAGATTATAGAGAGTCTGTTGAAGATAATTTCGTAAATTTGAAACTTCGTAGATTAATGCATGACCTTCTCGTATATAGACTTAGACTTGAGGGTATAGTTAATGAACTGTCTAACCAACAAAACCAAGAAGTTTTTTCTTTACTATTGTATAATAGTCAATATGATAATTATAATCCTCAACATATTCAAGAGTATCGAAACCTGGACACCAAGAGTATTCAAACTGCCTTGTTTAGGATATTTCATCAGCTTGGTATATCATCAGAAAAAAAAGAAGATATAATAGGACATATAAATGCTATGTCTGCTGCTGTACAAAAAGTCCTTGACCATGAGAATCTTTTGTTAAATGATATTTTTCCTCTTTCTTTGGTCAACAGAACTCTTTCTTTAATTGATATTTCCAAGAAATATACTTCTCAAAAAGACAATGTTTTAGAGCCTGTATCAAAATATCTTAAGTGTCTTCAACGATTTATGAATGAAAAGGATTTTTCTTTCTCCGAGAAAACCGGAAATTTAAACATCCAACTCAAACCAATAAAAATTAATAATGAAGGAGAATTCTTTGAACGTAATATAGAAATACAACACTATTCGTTATCTTCTGGAGAAAAGCAATTGTTGATTCTTCTTACTCAGACTTTATTGCAAGAAAAGCAGCCATATGTATTTATTGCAGATGAACCTGAGTTATCCTTGCATATAGAGTGGCAGCATAAGATAATTGGAGCCATAAAAGAACTAAATCCTAATGCTCAGATTATAGTCGCTACACATTCTCCAGAAATAGCAGGACTGTGGAAATCCAATATTACGAACTTACATAACGTTACAGAATATGGCGGCTAACACCTTAGTTTATTCTGAATCAGCATTGAGAGTAAAAGCTGCATTCTATAACAAAAAAGCTATGGTTTATGTGGAAGGAACTGATGATATAATATTTTGGGAGCAGTTTTTTGACAAGAACGTATATAAAGTTGAGGATGTTGGAGGATGTGGAAACTTTAAGTCATACATACAACGCCTTAATAATGGAGAAAAAAGTTTTATCATAGCTGGAGATTTGGACTATTCTCTATATATGCCCTCTACTTGTAATTCTTCACTTTATATAACCACATATAGCCATTCAATTGAAAATGTAATGTATTGTCCTCATAATATAAATCATGCAGTTCAAAGATTGGCAAGGGATAGTCGGATTGACAGTATTAATGAAATTGAGTCTTTTTATGATAGATTTGTAAGCAATGTAGACAAGTTGCTAATTTTAGATGTTGCTAATAATATTTTTAACAAGGGCGTCAAAATTTTTGGAGACTCATGCTATAGGTTCTTGGACCAGAAGAATTTGCCCGAGGTCGATTCCAATAAAGTTACAAACTTTTATAATCAAAATGTAAAGTGTTTCGAAGAAAAAGAGATTAACCATGTAAAGGATGTTCTTCAATCTGAACATAGATCAAAAAGACTATTGATAAAGGGACATTTCTTGACAGAAGCTGTTCGTTTATGGATAAATAAACGAGTTTCTGCTGTAAGCACTAAGAATCCCCAGCTCAATGATGATGCTCTTTATGAGGCATTAGTTACATGCCATGACATCTGTACCCCAATATGCCAAGAAAGAAAACATATTTTTGATCAGATAAAAGAAGCGGAAAAGGAAATTGTTTTTGTATGACTAATCTAATCCACTATAGAAATTACGAACTAGGGTATTGTCACCTCTGCCTAATTAAACATATGCTTACGAACTGTATAGCTATTTCATTACACACTTTTCCACATTTTTGTGTTTTATGAAAGTTAAAAACGTTAATTCTTCATCTTTTGCACTCTGCTCAGAATCCACGTTGGCACTTTTCTACCGTTATAAGTGCAAGTCGTTGATATAAAACGACTTGCAAAAACGAAGGATGCAGTGGCTTGACCGAACAGACATTGCCGAGCAGCGTGACGAGCATCGGGGATTGTGCGTTCTATGGTTGCAGTGGCTTGACCGAACTTATATTGCCGAACAGCGTGACGAGCATCGGAAATTATGCTTTCAGCGATTGCAGTGGCTTGGAGAAGATTACAGTAGATCGAGGAAACAAACGCTACGACTCCTGGGGTAATTGCAATTCAATAATTGAAACGGGAACCAATACATTGATTGTTGGATGCAAAAACAGTGTCATACCTAACAGCGTGACGAGCATCGGGGATTGTGCGTTCTATGGTTGCACTGGCTTGACCGAACTTATATTGCCGAACAGTGTGAGTAGCATCGGGGATATTGCTTTCACATATTGCAGCGGATTAGAAAAGATAACAGTAGAGAGTGGAAACAGTTGCTACGACTCCCGAGATAATTGCAATTCAATAATTGATACAGAATTCAACACATTGATTGTTGGATGCAAAAACAGTGTCATACCGAACAGCGTGACGAGCATTGGGTATTATGCTTTCTATGGTTGCAGCGGCTTGACCGAACTGACATTGCCGGACAGCGTGGCGAGCATCGGAGATGGTGCTTTCATTTGTTGCAGCGACTTGTCGAAGATAACATCGTTGGCTGAAATTCCGCCAGTGTGTGGCTCCGGAGTGTTTGACAGAGTCAATAAAACTAACTGTGAATTGATTGTTCCAGTTATATCTGTCACCGCCTATAAGCAGGCGGAAGTCTGGAATGAATTCAGCAACATAAGGGGCTTTTCCAGAGTAGAGGTCACCGTGGCTGGCAAGACACGGAAGATAGTGGTAGAATAGCCGCATCGCGGTTGCCTACGTTGACATTGTTTCGTGGCGCATAGCTCGCGTATTCCGTCTTTTTTACGTTGAGCATATATAAACAAAAGGACTGGCACGAGGTGTCGGTCCTTTTGTCTATAAAAGTATTGCCGCAGGGCAATCGTCAAAACTATTTCCTGACGTTGACAAATCTTGAATGCTGGTTTTTGTATTTACCTATAAAACGAGTCATTCCAGTGGCTGCGGAGGCTGATGGCTTTCCACGCCTATATGGTGTTGGCTTTTTCAGTGTGCTCCTTTGTGTAGGCATCGTCGTGGACACCAGCCACGGCACGGCCGCTGGGGTCGTTGACGCCGCGGAACGAGGGGTCCCAGGCGAGGGCTTCGGCGGTGGAGCATGCCACGCTCGGCACGCTCGGCACGCTGCGAGCCGCACTGTCGGACGGGAAATATCCTTCAAAGATGGTGCGGTAGTAATATTCTTCCTTGTTCTGCGGCGGGTTGATGGGGAATCGTTCTGCCGCATGCGCCATCTGTTTGTCGGTGACGGCTGCTGCAGTCACTTCTTTGAGGGTGTCGATCCAGCTGTAGCCCACTCCGTCGGAAAATTGCTCTTTCTGTCGCCAAGCGACGCTCTCTGGGAGCATGTCGGCAAAGGCTTCGCGGACTATGCGCTTCTCTATGGTTTTGCCGGGACACATCTTGGCTTCCGGATTGAGCCGCATCGCAACGTCAAGAAATTCTTTGTCGAGAAACGGCACGCGCCCTTCAACGCCCCATGCCGACAGCGACTTGTTGGCGCGCAGGCAGTCGTAGAGGTGCAGCTTCGACAGCTTGCGCACGGTCTCTTCATGAAATGCGCGTGCGTCGGGTGCTTTGTGGAAGTAAAGGTAGCCTCCAAACACTTCGTCGGCGCCTTCGCCGCTGAGCACCATCTTTATGCCCATGCTCTTGATTACGCGGGCGAGCAGATACATCGGCGTGGAGGCGCGAACGGTGGTGACATCGTAGGTCTCGATGAAATATATCGCATCGCGCACGGCGTCGAGACCCTCCTGGATAGTGTAGTTGATTTCGTGGTGCACAGTGCCTATATAGTCTGCCACTTCACGGGCTTTTGCCAAATCGGGCGCACCTTTCAATCCTACGGCAAAAGAGTGGAGTTGAGGCCACCATGCCTCTTTCTTGTCGTCGGTCTCGATGCGGCGTGCGGCAAATTTTTTGGCAATGGCGGAAATTACCGAACTGTCTAGTCCTCCGGAAAGCAGCACACCGTAGGGCACGTCGCTCATCAGCTGCCGTCTGACGGCGTCTTCAAGGGCGTCGTGCAGGGCTTTTATATCGGCGGTGTTGTCTTTGACGGCATCGTAGCTAATCCAGTCGCGTTTATACCAGCGGACCATCTTGCCTTCGCTGCCGCGGTAGTAATGTCCTGGCAAAAATGGCTCATACTCGTCGCAGAAGCCTTCAAGGGCTTTGAACTCGCTGGCGCAGTACACGCGGCCTTCTTTGTCATGGCCTATGTAGAGCGGAATCACGCCTATGGGGTCGCGGGCAATGAGGAAATCATCGGTTTCCTCATCATACAGTGCGAAGGCGAAGATGCCGTTGAGGTCTTCGAGAAAGTCGATGCCTTTGTCGCGGTAGAGCGCAAGGATCACCTCGCAGTCAGACCCTGTGGCAAAGTCGTATTTGCCTTCGTAGCGCTGGCGGATGTCGCGGTGGTTGTAAATCTCGCCGTTGACTGCAAGAATCTGCTTGCGGTCGGGGGAGAACAATGGCTGGCCGCCGCTTTCGGGGTCGACGATTGAAAGACGTTCGTGGGCGAGAATGGCCGACTTGCCGCAATAGATGCCGCTCCAGTCAGGACCGCGGTGGCGTATTTTTTTTGACATTGCCAATGCCTTGGGACGCAATGCCGAAACGTCGCTCTTGATGTTGAAGATTGCTGCTATACCACACATGATAGTATCGTTTTTTAGACTTGTTTGGTTTTAAGATATTTGTCGATGTCGGCTGCCGCTTGGCGTCCGGCGGCAATGCACCGCACAACAAGACTTGCCCCTGTGGCTGCGTCGCCTGCCACAAACACGTTGCCGGGCAATTCGGGTTGCTGGGGCTTAAGAAATCCCATGGCGAGCAACACAAGGTCAGCGTCGATGACTTCCTTTTTGCCGGTGGGTTTCATCAGCGGGCGTCCGCCTTCGGGGTTTGGCGTCCATTCCACTTCCTCCACCTCCACTCCGATGACATTGTTGTCCTTGCCGATGAATCTGGTCGACGACAGACACCACCTTCGCTCGCAGCCTTCCTCATGGCTCGAACTTGTGCGCAGCACTTGCGGCCACTGTGGCCATGGGGTAGCTGGGTTGTTGCCTACCGGAGGCTTCGGCATGATTTCAATCTGCGTCACAGCCACGGCGCCTTGACGGATGCTCGTGCCTATGCAGTCGCTGCCGGTGTCGCCTCCGCCGATTACCAGCACTCGCTTGCCTTTTGCCGTCACCCGCTCGTCGGCTGAGAATGTCTGTCCGGCAAGCACCCGGTTTTGTTGGCTCAGCAGGTCGAGCGCGAAATGCACACCGTTGAGGTCGCGTCCGGGAATGTTGAGGTCGCGCGCCTGGGGGGTGCCTGTGCAGACGGCATAGGCGTCGAATCCCCTGGGAAGATTGAGGATGTCGATGTCGGCATTCACCTCAAAAGTTATGCCTTCTGCCTTCATCACATCGATGCGGCGGTCTATGATGGCTTTGTTGAGCTTGAAATTGGGAATGCCGAAGCGGAGCAGTCCTCCAACAGCCTCGCGGCGTTCGAACACGGTGACGTCGTAGCCGCGGCGGTTTAATTGGTTGGCTGTTGCCAGTCCGGCGGGGCCGCTGCCCACTACCGCCACTTTTTTGCCGTTGCGTTGATACTGCCGCGGCACCACATATCCTTCGCGGAATGCTGTCTCGGCAATTGCGCCCTCGTCTTCGCGGATGGTGACAGGAGCGTCGACGGCAAGTTTAAGCACACAGCTCTTCTCGCACAGGGCAGGGCATATGCGTCCGGTGAATTCCGGAAAATCGTTGGTCAGCGACAGTATTTCATAAGCCTCGTGCCAGTTGCCTCTGTAGATGGCGTCTTGAAATTCCGGAGGGCGGTTGCCAAGCGGACATGCCCAGTGGCAGAACGGCACGCCGCAGTCCATGCAGCGGGATGCCTGCAGGCGGCGTTCGGATGTGTTGAGGGTTTGTTCCACTTCTCCGAAGTCACGGATACGGTCGTGGATGGGGCGATAGCCCGCCTCCTGGCGTGGTACGGTAAGAAAAGCCTTAGGATTACCCATATATGTTGTTTCGTTTTATCTGTTGGGAAAATAAGTTAATAGTCACGCTGCACCTCGGCGATTTTCTGTTGTAGTTTGAGCATCTGTTCCTCGGCAAGCACCCGCTTGTATTCGATAGGTGTCACCTGTATGAAGTCGTCGACATACCGGTTCCATTCATCAAGCATCTGGCGTGCCAGCGCCGAGCCGGTGTAGCGGTAGTGCTGACGAATGAGCTCGTGCAGCTCCTTGCGTGCCGTGGAGTCTTCGATGAGCGAGAGTTCAACCATCTCCATGTTGCAGAAGTAGTCAAACTTGCGGTCGGGATCCCAAACGTATGCCACGCCGCCGCTCATGCCGGCTGCGAAATTGCGTCCGGTTGCTCCGAGCACCACAATGCGTCCGCCGGTCATATATTCGCAACAGTGGTCGCCGACACCTTCAACAACGGCAATGGCACCTGAATTACGCACGGCAAAACGTTCGCCGACACGGCCGTTGATATAAACCTCGCCGCTTGTGGCTCCATAAAGGAGCGTGTTGCCGGCAATGGTGTTTTTCTCTGCCGCGAAATGGCTTCTGACTGGGGGTGCCACGGCGATGCGTCCGCCGCTGAGTCCTTTGCCGAGATAGTCGTTGGCCTCGCCCTCAAGCTTGAAGCTTATGCCATGGGCGAGAAACGTTCCGAAGCTTTGTCCGGCAGAGCCTTTGAATCTGACGGAAATGCTCTCGTCGGGCAGACCCTCGTTGCCGAATTTGTCGGCAATCAATCCCGACAGCATCGCGCCTACAGCGCGGTCGGTGTTGGCGATTGCATATTCGAGCGACACTTCTTTGCCGTTGCTGATAGCCGGATCGGAGGCTGTTATGATTGTGCGGTCGAGCACGCTGTCGATGTCGTGCATCTGCGCTTCTGTGTGGCGTATGCTTGCGTCTCCGCTTTCTTTATGCAGCAGGCGGGAGAAGTCGAGCAGTTCTGACTTCTGGCTGACTGCTTTGTCTATCTCAATCAAATCGGTGCGGCCTATGATGTCGTTGAATTTCCGGAATCCCATCTCTGCAAGATATTCACGCACCTCTTCGGCGAGAAAACGGAAATAGTTGACCACGTGGTCGGCATGTCCGCGGAAGTGTGCCCTCAGTTCAGGATTCTGTGTGGCAACGCCCATAGGACAGGTGTTTGAGTGGCATTTGCGCATCATCACGCATCCCAATACGATAAGCACTGTCGTGCCGAATCCAAATTCCTCGGCGCCGAGCAACGCCATGCTCACGATGTCGTGTCCGGTTTTCATTTGGCCGTCGGTCTGAAGGCGCACTTTGCCGCGCAGCCCGTTGCGCACGAGCGTCTGCTGCGTCTCGCTCAGACCAATCTCAGGCGAGATTCCGGCATACCGCATCGATGAAGCCGGCGACGCTCCTGTGCCTCCCTCGGCTCCTGAGATTACAATCAGGTCGGCCTTTGCCTTTGCCACACCCGCCGCGATGGTGCCGACACCGCTTTCCGCCACGAGTTTCACGCTGATGGCTGCGCGCGGATTGACATTCTTAAGGTCGAAAATCAGTTGCGCGAGGTCTTCGATTGAGTAAATGTCGTGGTGCGGTGGCGGAGAGATGAGTGAGATGCCTGGAATGGAGTGGCGTGTGCGGGCAATCACCTCATTGACTTTGAATCCGGGCAATTGTCCTCCCTCGCCGGGTTTCGCTCCCTGTGCCACCTTTATTTGAATCTCCTCGGCGTTGACCAGATATTCCGTTGTGACGCCGAAGCGGCCGGAGGCAATCTGCTTTGTCTTGCTCGACAGCGACACTCCGTCGACCGCCTCGTGGAAGCGGCTGCTGTCCTCGCCGCCTTCGCCCGTATTGCTGCGTGCGCCGAGTCGGTTCATTGCCAGGGCAAGCGCCTCGTGGGCTTCCTTGCTGATGGCTCCAAACGACATTGCTCCAGTTACGAAATGCTTTACAATTTCTTCTACCGGCTCCACTTCGTCAATCGGAATCGGATTTTTCTTGAACGTGAAGAAGTCGCGCAGAAATATCGGTTCTGCTTTGTGGTCGGCGGCGGTTGTGAATTCTTTGAATTTATTGTAGTTGCCTTGACGGGTGGCAAGCTGCAGCAGTGCAATCGTTTCAGGATTCCAGGCGTGGCGCTCGCCGTCTTTGCGATATGAGAACTGCCCGATGTTTGGCAGAATCTCGTCTTCGTCTTTAATGGAGAAGCCATCATCGTGGAAATGCGTGTAGCTGTCGGCGATTTCCTTCAGGCGGATACCTCCGATGGACGATGTCTGTGTCCCGAAATAGTTGCGCAGCAGCTCCTCGCTGAGTCCTACAGCCTCGAAAATCTTTGCTCCGCGGTAGGAACGGATGGTGCTGATGCCCATCTTGCTCATTATTTTGTAGAGACCCTTGCAAAGAGCCTTGATGTAGTTGCTTTCAGCCGTTTCGTAGTTCATCTGCACATCGCCGCGCTTCACCAGGTCGTCGAGCACGGCGAATGCCATATAAGGGTTGATGGCGCTTGCTCCATAGCCAAGCAGCAGTGCGGCATGCATCACCTCCCTGATCTCTCCGCTCTTGACGATAAGAGCGGTCTGCACACGTTTCTGCACCGAAATCAGATGATGGTGCACAGCACTCACCGCCAGCAACGACGGAATTGCCACATGGTCGCGGTCGACGCCCTCGTCGGTCAGTATTATGTAGTTCACACCGTCGTCGACCGATGCCTCGGCGCGGCGGCACAGCTCATAGATGGCTTCCTGCAGCCCGGCGGTGCCTTTTGCCGCATCAAACAGCATTGGCAGCTTCACGGTGTTGAATCCCTTGTATCGGATATTGCAGAGAATGTCGAGCTGGGTGTTGGTCAGCACGGGGTGGGGCAGACGCACCATCTTGCAGTGCGACTCGCTTGGCAAAAGGATGTTCATGCCCACAGCGCCGATATATTCTGTCAGCGACATCACCAGCTGTTCGCGGATTGGGTCTATGGCGGGGTTGGTCACCTGTGCAAACTGCTGTCGGAAGTAGTTGAACAGCAGTTGCGGACGGCTACTCAACACGGCAAGCGGCGTGTCGTTGCCCATAGAGGCAGTAGGCTCCGACCCGTTCACGCACATAGGCTTTATGGTGCGTTCCACGTCTTCGCGCGTGAATCCGAAAGCACGCAGCTTTCTGCCGAAGAGACTGACGGCATTGTCCACTTTGCGTCCGCTGCGTAGCGTGTGCAGCTCGATGCGGTTTGTCGACAGCCATTGTCGGTATGGGCGTGCGGCGGCAAGCTGCGCTTTCAGCTCGCCGTCATAGTATATCTTGCCTTCCTGTGTGTCGACAAGCAGAATTTTGCCAGGTTGCAGACGTCCTTTTTCTTCGATGTCGGCAGGTTCGATGTCGATTACTCCAGCCTCGCTCGCAACCACCATCATACCGCCTTTCGTAATCAGATAGCGCGCCGGACGCAGACCGTTGCGGTCGAGCATTCCGCCGGCATAGCGCCCATCGCTGAAAAGAAGTGCCGCCGGTCCGTCCCACGGTTCCATAAGGATGGAGTGGTATTCATAAAACGCTTTCAAATCCTCGCTGATAGGATTCTTGTCGTTGAACGACTCCGGCACGAGCATTGCCATGGCGTGCGGCAGACTTAGTCCCGACATTACGAAGAATTCCAGCACATTGTCGAGCGAGGCGGAGTCGCTCATGCCCGGTTGGATGATTGGACGTATGTCCTTGACGTTGCCCAACGCCGGCGTCGACAGCACGCTTTCTCTTGCCTCCATCCAGGCGCGGTTGCCGCGGATGGTGTTGATCTCGCCGTTATGCGCCAACAGACGGAACGGCTGTGCCAAACTCCAGGTTGGAAACGTGTTGGTGCTGAAGCGGGAGTGCACCAACGCCAGCCCGCTTGTGAAATATGGTTGTGTGAGGTCTTTGAAATACTCGCGCACTTGGGTTGACGAGAGCATACCCTTATAAATGATGTTCTTGCTTGACAGCGACACTATATAGAAGTCCTTGTCGTCGATGCGGCGCTCGATGCGTTTGCGCACAAGATATAACGTGCGCTCAAAAGTGTCGGTGTCGGTAACTCCGGTAATGAAAATCTGCTTTATGTCGGGTTCTGTGTCGCGGGCGTCTTTGCCGATAATCTCTGAGCGTACGGGCACATTGCGCATGTGCATCAACTGCAGTCCCTCACGCTCCACTTCTTCAATCACGATTCCCATAATTGCGGCTTGGCGTTTCTCGTCTTTCGGCAGAAACACCAGTCCGGTGCCGTATTTGCCTTTCTCCGGCACTGGAATGCCTTGAAGAAGAATGAATTCGTGTGGAATCTGAATCATAATCCCGGCGCCGTCGCCTGTCTTGTTGTCGGCACCCTCTGCGCCGCGGTGCTTCATGTTTTCAAGCACTGTCAGGGCTGCATCGACCAGTTCGTGGGATTTGTCACCATTGATGTTGACGAGCATGCCCACACCGCATGCATCGTGTTCGTAGGAAGAGTCATACAGCCCCAAGGGCTGGTGACTTGGATAGTCTTTTTGGTCTATCTTCTTGGAAAAAAGATTGTTTTTGTTCAAATTTTCTTTCATAATCCCGCTTTTTTCTCTTCTTTACTTACATTTTGACTGCAAAGATATGGAAAAACATCAAGCCTGCAAACTAAATGTGACAAAAATAGCCGTTGTTGTGGAAAAAAGTTTTGCAAATGCGTTGAAAATAGCAAAAAGAAAGCGAATATGACCGAAATGCGACATAACAGTCAGAGCTACTGCGTGCGTATGATTGTTTTATTGAAAGATAGGCTGCGGTTCGGAAGCGCAAAATCAAATAAATTTGTTTTGCGCTTCACTCACCTTGCACTATCTTTGCAGTTGATAAAACAACAACCGGATGAAACCAAATTTTTTGAAGGGGCTTCTTAGGCGAGTGCTTGTGTTGCTCCGTTACATTTGGCGCGGCTGCGTCAAAATGTGGAATTGGTATCGGCGCACTTACAAGCAGGCGCGTTGGTATGGAAAAGTGGGTATTGTGTGTGCCACGGTGGTGGTGTCGTTTGTCCTTTATTTGATATTGGTCGACATCAATTTCTTGTGGCTTTTCGGAAAATCGCCGAGCTTATATGACATAGCCCATCCCAAACAAGATGAAGCGTCGATTGTTTACAGTGCCGACGGCAAGGTGCTCGGACGTTACTATCGCGAGAACCGTATCCCTGTTGAATATGACGAGATTTCGCCAATGCTCATCAACGCGTTGGTGTCGACGGAGGATGAGCGTTTCTATTCCCACCACGGCATAGATTTTCAGGGTGTGGCGGCTGCGATGAAGGATATGGCTGTGCACCACGAGGCGCGTGGAGCGAGCACGATTACTCAGCAGCTGGTCAAGAATATGTTCCGCACACGCACGGAGTATTCTACTGGACTCACTGGATTTATACCTGGCGTGCGTCTGTTGGTGATGAAGACGAAGGAATGGGTGACGGCTGTCAAACTGGAGATGTTCTATACAAAAAAGGAGATTCTGACGATGTATCTCAATACGGTGGATTTCGGCAGCAATGCTTTCGGCATCCGCACGGCGGCGAAGACTTATTTCAACACGACGCCGATGCAGCTGAAGACGGAGGAGTCGGCTGTGCTTGTCGGTATGCTGAAGGCCACTACGACCTACAATCCGCGTCTTAATCCGAAGAATTCAAAAAGCCGCCGCAATGTGGTGTTGAGCAACTTGTTGCGCAAGAAGTTTCTTACGCACGAGGAGTATGACTCGCTGAGCGAGCTGCCGATAGAACTGAAATATACGCCTGTGAAGCCTACCGACGGCAAGGCACCGTATTTCCGCGACGTGCTTGCCGAGGAGCTGCAGAATGGATGGTGCAAGGACAATGACAAGGATCTCTATGGCGACGGACTGCGCATCTACACGACCATCGACTCGCGTATGCAGAAGTATGCCGAGGAGGCTGTGATGAAGCACATGCAGCAGGTGCAGCGCAATTTCAAGTCCGACTGGGGCAATGAGAATCCGTGGCGCGACGAGAACCGCGAGGAGAAGAAGGGATTTATTGAGGACATCGCCAAAAGAACTGACTACTACAAGCAGTTGTCGGCACGTTATCCCGACGACCCTGATTCGGTGAATTATTATATGAATTTGCCTCACCGCGTGAAGTTGTTTGACTACAATGCTCCCGACCAGGTGCGCACGGAAATGATGAGTGCGATGGACTCCATCAGATATATGGTGAAGTTCCTGCATTGCGCATTTGTGGCGATGGAGCCTGAAACGGGCGCTGTCAAGGCCTGGGTCGGCGATATTGACTATAATCATTGGCAATATGACAAGGTGACCGCTGAGCGTCAGCCGGGATCCACATTCAAACTGTGTGTCTACACAGCCGCGATGGAGGCTGGACTCGGCCCGTGCGACGACCGTGTGGACGAGTGGAAGCAGTATGACGCTTTCGACAAAGACGGCAAGCCGACGAAGTGGACTCCGCGCAATGCCAACGGATACTATACCGGCGGAGCGATGTCGCTGAAGCACGCGTTCTCAAATTCGATCAACTCGGTGGCTGTCTCGGTGGCGCATGAGGTGGGCTTGAACCGCGTTGCCGACGTGGCTCATAAACTGGGCATCACCTCTCCCATAAAAGAAACTCCGGCAATGCCGCTCGGCACGGAGGATGTCACTCTGCTCGAACTGGTCGACGCCTACTGCACGGTGATGAACAAGGGCAGGCACAACGTGCCGGAATTTGTCACCCGCATCGAGGACAAAGACGGCAAGGTGCTTTATGTGGCTGAACCGAAAAACGAGCAGGCAATCAGCGAGGAGTCGGCTTTCTTGATGCAGCAGATGCTGCTGGCTGGTATGACGGAGCCGGGAGGCACGTCGCAAGCCTTGTGGAGCTACGACATCCATCATTTCGACACCAATTTCGGAGGCAAGACAGGCACTACGTCAAACAACAGTGACGGCTGGTATGTGGGCGTGACGAAAAACCTTGTTGCCGGATGCTGGTGTGGTGGCGAATACCGCAGCGTGCATTTCCGCAGCGGACGGATGGGGCAGGGTAGCCACACGGCGCTGCCTGCGTTTGGCTATTTTATGGAGAAAGTGCTGCGCGACCCGCAATTGGCTGCGAAATATCGTGGAAAGATTTCCGACAAGCCGTGGCCCGGTCTGAGGGTCGACGACCGCCCGTACAACTGTCAGGGCTATGTGGCGCCTTCCGACACTACAGATGTTGACAGTACCGATGTTGAAGACATTGATATGCCCGAGGAAGAAATCGAGCTTGACAACAACGGCAATGAAATTCCGTCGGAACCGGCACAGGGCAATATTTGACGGAACAGTATAAAAACAATAACCGCGGAGGGCATAGGCTTTCCGCGGTTGTTGTTTGTGAGTGTTGCTGATTAGTATTGTTCCTTCTCGTTGGGGAAATCAGAGGTCTTCACGTCCTCGATGTATTTTGCCACAGCGTCGGTGATGATTGTGCCCACATCAGCGTAGCGGCGCAGGAAGCGAGGCGAGAATCCCTTGTTGATGCCGAGCATGTCGTGCATCACGAGCACCTGTCCGTCGACACCGCCTCCGGCACCGATGCCGATGATAGGAATTTCAAGCATTTCTGCCACTTTTTTTGCCAATGTGGCAGGGATTTTCTCAAGCACGATTGCAAAGCATCCAATCTCTTGCAGCAGTTTGGCGTCTTCGATAAGTTTGTTTGCCTCAGCCTCTTCGCGGGCACGCACGGTGTATGACCCGAATTTGTTGATTGACTGTGGTGTCAGTCCGAGGTGACCCATCACGGGAATGCCGGCGCACAGGATGCGCTCAATCGACTCACGCACTTCGGCGCCGCCCTCGAGCTTCACGCAGTCGGCATGTGTTTCCTTCATGATGCGGATAGCCGAAGCCAAAGCCTCTTTAGAGTTGCCCTGGTATGTTCCGAAAGGCATGTCTACAACCACGAGCGCGCGGTTCACGCCACGCATCACCGACTTGCCGTGATAAATCATCTGGTCGAGCGTCATCGGCAGAGTGGTCACGTTTCCAGCCATCACGTTGCTGGCGGAGTCGCCCACGAGAATCACGTCCATTCCAGCCTCGTCGATGAGTTTCGCCATCGAGAAATCGTAGGCTGTAAGCATAGATATTTTTTCTCCGCGCTGCTTCATTTCGAGCAGGCGGCGAGTAGTCACTTTCCGTTTGTCTTCTGTGTAAGTTGACATAATCAATTAGTTTTTAAATTTAATTCGGCTGCAAAGTTACGTCTTTTAAACGACAAAAGGAAAAAAAGGTGCTGTCCACATCTGAAAATCGCTGAAATGTGCTAAATTTGCAAATAAAACATAAAAATCTGTGATATTATGATTGTACACGAACAGCTTTCTTTTCAGGATGCATTGTCGCTTGCCACAAAGCGAATTTTTGAAACAAATGGACGCTCCCGCCGGTCTGAGTTTTGGTGGGCTATGCTGGTTGCCTATTTCATATCAAATTTCCTTCCTCCGTTTTGGCTTGTGACCATACCTATATCAATCAGACGGTTGCACGATACGGGACGCAGCGGATGGTGGATGTTTTTCCCAGTAGTGGCCACAATCATTATTGTCTCAATGTGTGTCTCGGATGTTCTTAGCTTTATGACGATGGATGATTTTGAGGACACCATTACTCCGTTTGTGGTATTTGGCAAGTATATATTTTTCTGTGGCATAGTTTCTGTATATCAGATTGTGATGATAATATTCTTTTGCCAGGACAGTGCGGAGGGCGAAAATCGCTACGGAGCGTCGCCGAAATATGAGGAAGAGCCTCCATGTGTCCCTCCGGAAGAAAGAAAAGAATAATGCTTTATGGATATCGAGCAGGTCAGGGAATACGCTTTGTCTTTGTTTGGTGTGACAGAGGATCAGCCGTTTGGCGATGACGTTGTCACCTTTCGTGTTGAGGGCAAGATTTTTCTGTGCCTTTGGCTGGGTGGAAATCGGCTCGGCATGAAGGGTGAGAATCCGCGGTTTGCATGTAAATTGGCTCCGGAGAGAAACGAGGCGTTGCGCGAGCGATATGCGGCAGTGACTCCAGCGTTTCATTGGAACAAGAAGCATTGGAGCGACGTGTATTATGGGCAACTTGCCGCAGAAACTGTAACGGCGTGGATAAAAGAGTCGTATGAGCTTATAGTCAGCAAGCTGCCAAAGGCGGTGAGAGCAAAATATCAGTAACATTATATTCAGAATGAAAGCATATACATACATAGAGAAGGGCAAGTTTGCCTTGATTGACAAGCCTAAACCAGAGCTACAGGAAGCGACAGACGCCATTGTTCGTGTGACTCTCGGCAGCATCTGTTCAAGCGACCTGCATATAAAGCACGGGAGTGTGCCGAGAGCGGTGCCGGGCATCACTGTCGGCCATGAGATGGTCGGCGTGGTGGAAGCAGTAGGCGCCGACGTGAAAGGCGTGAAGGTAGGCGACCGTGTGACCGTCAACGTGGAAACCTTCTGCGGTGAGTGCTTCTACTGCAGACACGGCTATGTCAACAACTGCACATCTCCTCATGGCGGATGGGCTCTCGGTTGTCGTATCGACGGAGGACAGACGGAATATGTGCGTGTGCCGTTGGCGTCGCAGGGCTTGAACCGCATTCCCGACAGCGTGACCGACGAGCAGGCTCTGTTTGTTGGCGATGTGCTTGCCACGGGATTCTGGGCGGCTCGCATAAGTGAGATTACGTCCGACGACACGGTGCTGATTGTCGGTGCCGGACCTACGGGCATCTGCACGTTGATCTGCGCGATGCTGAAGCGCCCGAAACGCATCATCGTGTGTGAGCCGTCGGAAGAGCGGCGGGCTTTTGTCAAGGAGCATTATCCCGACGTGCTGCTGACCACGCCGGATGCCTGCGAGGAGTTTGTGAAGCAACACAGTGACCATGGCGGCGCCGACAGGGTGCTGGAAGTGGCTGGCGCAAAGAATACGTTCCAGTTGGCATGGCGCTGTGCGCGGCCTAATGCCATTGTCACGGTCGTGGCGCTTTATGACGCTCCGCAGATTCTTCCGTTGCCCGATATGTATGGCAAGAACCTGACGTTCAAGACCGGCGGTGTTGACGGTTGCGACTGCGAGGAGGTGCTCAGGCTCATTGAGCAGGGGAAAATCGACACCACTCCGCTTATCACGCATCGCTTCCCGCTTTACAGAATAGAGGAGGCATACCGTATATTTGAGAACAAGGAAGACGGCGTAATCAAGATTGCCGTCTATAATTGATACCTTTAAGATTATTAACCATTGAGTTGCGAATTAAATGATTTTCTAACTAAATGAAAAAAACGAACATGAAAAATTTCCTGACATTACTAATCGCTATGCTTTTGCTGCTTCCGACGGCCATGCATGGAACCGGCAAGAAGGTGGTAACATCTATCGACATCACTATTCCGTTGCCCAAAGACGGTATGGGTATCGAGGATGGCGGGCAGATCCAAATCACCGCAGCCAAGACAGCGTATGGCGACCTGGTTCAGCAAGGCGTTGCGTCGGTCTATGACCTTTTATGGGAAGGCGAGTTCAACAGAAAAAATTCCGATTCTCCCAAGTTCCAGGCAGGCTATACGTATCGTGCCAGCATGAAACTGATGCTCGACACCCAGAGTCCCTACATCATCAAGTATGCGATGCGCGATGGCGACTACTATGTCGACGACACTATGCTGAAGATTACCGTCAACGGCGAGCCTGCCAGAGTGCTTGTCGGCAGCCCTTATTTCCCCCGCTGCAGTTTTGTGGTTACCGTGCCTGGCGGCGATGGCGGCAATCTCAAGAAGGAGAACCTGTTCTTTGACTATAATGCCAACAAGGAGAAAAATCGTGCCAGCAATAATGTCTATACAAAAGAGACAGCCGACGCCTGCTGCGCTTCATTCCATCCCCATGATGTGGTCTCCATTACTGAGACCCACGACCCGTTGCCAGAGTTTGAAGGACCAAACCGAGTCTTTCTCACCAAGGTTATCGTAGACACCGGCAACAAGACGGATTACTTAAAGTTTGCCCATGCGATGGACCAGTATATGAGCGGCTATTACAACCTCAAGGAGGTGTGGCTCAGCGACAAAGTCAACGCCGTGGAGTTTATGCGCGAACTCGACGAAGGCATGAAGAGCAATCTGTTTCCCAACTATTATCATTTCTATGGCCATAGTACCATGTTCCTTGCCGGCGACGCAACCCTGTGTGTGCCAGCTAGTCAGGCTGCTGCCGTCAAAGCGCAGATGGCACGTCACAGCAAGTTCCCGTGCTACACCGTAAGAACATATACCGGTAACGTGTACGAAGCCCAGAAGGCCGGACTCGGAGCCACCAAGAATCCATGTACAAGGCACAACTTTGTGGCACGTCTGCATACAGCCGACCGTGTGATGCAGCACTATACTTGTAAGCAAGACCCTAAAGTGTATTACTCGTGCAGCATCTGCGGGGAGTGTGAGCGCAATCCGCGCCACACCTTCATGTTCGTCGACAAAGAGGCGGAGAAAAGATACATATCGGGCGTTCATTCATTTACTGCCGACCTTGCTACCGAGCAGGCCTATGTGGGCACCAATGCCGCGGGCGAGCATGTCTATTGGAAGAGCTGCAAATGGTGTGGCTTGTCTTACAACTATGAGCAGCGCCACCTAACAGAGAAACACTTCCGCCTGTCGGGGTCTGATGGCACGTTGGCACTGTATCGCAAACATATGGAGGCAGCGCTCGACATGCGTGAGGACGAGGCAAAACTGAGCACTACCGCTCAGCCGGATATGTTTACACTGCCAGCCCGCAGCACTGTGAAGAAGAGCAAGTGGGCAGAAGACGAGGTGACGCGCGCCCTTTGCGACAACCTTGTCGACGAGCAGCTGCTTGGCGACGACTACACCCTTACCGCCACGCGCCAACAGGTGGCATCGATAGCCAAGAGGCTCATCAAGGAGATGACCGGAAAGGACGCCAATGAAGGTAAGCTGAACCTCTTTGCCGACATCGCCGGTGGCAACCTCGACATGAATGCCGCTGTAACCCGTCAGGAGATGGCAACGCTCATCTATCGTGCCATGCGCTATATTGAGAAAAACTCGGAGTATACTTATACCGAATACGACTCCAATCTTGATGCCTATACCGACAGTCAGCAAATCAAACCGTGGGCGAAGGAGCCTATGGCGTTTATGGAGGCTCTGGAGCTTGTCGATCCCGTTACCTCAACCACTCTTGTGCCCGACGGCGCTTGCTCCATCGAGCTGGCGCTCGCCACTGCCGAGCGCGCCACGATGGCACAGCACACCGGATGGGCGCAGACCGTATCAGATGGTGAAAAGAGTGATTATATCTCTGTTGCCAACAGCCACGATGCCCTTGGTTCCTCCAATTCCACATTGGGCTTCTACGAGCGTGTGTGGGTCTATCGTATGAGAAACAACAACGGCAAGATAGAAATCAAGGATAAATATACGGGTCAGCATCTCGAGTTCAACAGGAACTATCTGCATCCTGTGCGCTGGCGTGGCAACGGTGTGTCAAACGTTTCACAAAAGGTGAGAAACGTCCGCAACAAAATCAATAAATGGCAAAAGAAAAACGACAGATAGAGAAAGGGTAGGACGTGATGAGTAAACCTCGTCACAGCCAATGACCAATAACGATATGGCCGCCTTTGTCACTATGACAGAGGCGGCTGTTTGTTGGTATGCTCGGCATGAGCGTTGCGTTATCCCGAACTCGCGTTTTTCACGACTGCCAAGTTTACATTCTATAAGGGCGTAGCGTCCATCGTCGAGATGAAGCACAAGGTCGGCCTCCAGTCCGTAGCCTTTGTACATCATCTAATCTGGAGATATCGTCCCGACAGATGGCATCAACATAATTGCGTGCAATAAGTAGCTTTGCTTTATCACTCATTTGTGCATATTTAGTGCGATGAATTGTGCTGTTTTGTAACTAACTTTTGCGGTAATTTGTAACTAACTTTTGTGGTACACTTTTGCAGCGGTTGAGTACGTGTTTTGCTTATCGTTGCTTGACCAAGGTCAAAATCGGTTGCACATTTACAGCACGTTCCGAGAGGTTATCAGGACGGTTTTAATCAGTGGATGAAACAAATTGCGGCA
>ERZ773260.833-NODE-833-length-43212-cov-6.524063_pt1 | contig 43212 bp, 30 predicted proteins | sample MGYA00511387_ERZ773260 | MGnify/ENA primary metagenome ERZ773260 (study PRJEB29015, sample SAMEA2737745) | human gut metagenome | biome: human gut; feature: human-associated habitat; material: faeces | place: China | collected 2012 ...
CATCGTAAAATTGGTCTTGTTAAAGATGCTTTATTTTAATTCAACCAACGGGTAATATTCAATAAACAGAAAAGATCGGTCGCCGGCGTACTGATCGCCCTGACGGCCCTGACGACGGCCCTGACCGGCTGCCAGGAGGATTTCGAGCTGGACCTGCCTCTGGCGGTCTCGGCGCGCGAACTTTCCCTGACCAAGGATGCCGGCTCGACGCACGTGCTGGTCTACTCGAACGGCGACTGGACGGCGCGCTTCACGCGTCCCGTGAAGTGGGCCTCCCTCAACAAACTCCAGGGATACGGCAATAACGAAATCGTATTCACCTATTCGGCCAACTACGGCATTTCGAGAAAGATCGGCGTCGTGTTCGAGAAAGGTTCCCTGACCGATACGGTGATGTTCTCGCAGGCCGGAGCCATCACCGACGCTTCGCTCTCGTTCTCGAAACCGGCGGTTACGCTGCTGAAGTCCCGGTCGCAGATCTTCACGCCGATCAGCACCAACCTGCGCTACTGCATCGACGATCTGGAAGCCAGCGTCACCTATTACGACAACGACGGCCTGCCCAACGATCCCGTCACCGTCCTGACCCGCGCCGAAGAGGGCGAAGAGGGCGGCGAAGGCGAAGGCGGCGACGAGCCGCAGGCGCAGCCCGTCGAACCGTGGATCTCCAACGTCTCGGCCACCTACAAGGGAATCACGTTCGAGGTCACGGACAACGACTCCGGATTCGCGCGCATCGCCGATCTGACCCTCTTCATCGAAGACGCCAAGGGCGAGATCACCAAATCGGTGCTCACCGTCACGCAAGGCATCGCCCTGCCGGCGCTCAAGCTGGACAGCAATGCCGAAACGTACGAAGGTTACGCCCAGGATTGCGCGGTTCCGGCCACGACCAACAACCTCGTGCCCTACTCCGACCAGATCGGTTACGACGTGGCGTACGACGTTCCCGTCGCGGAGGGCGCCGAGTGGATTCTGAAGCCCGCGATCACCGACGACGGCCTGACGTTCTCGCTGGCCAAAAACGAGGGTTCGGAGCCGCGCACCGCCACGATCCGGCTCAACTTCACCGACGAACACGGCAACTCCGTTTCGGCCTCGTGCAAAATCACCCAGAAGCCCTACCCGACCGCTGCCGATTTCGCCGCGGTGCGCGCCCTGACTCCGGGCGAGATCACGCTCCAGCAGTATATCGAAGGCTACATCGTCAGCGACCCCGACAGCAAGAACGTCGTTTCGAGTCCCCAGACCCAACAGTTCTTCTTCGACCGCGGCGAAAACGACCGGACGGCCTATATCGAGAGCCTTGACGGCAAGTGGGGCTTCTGCCTGAAATTCGCCTCCTCCGAAGACAACACGCCGGCCCGCTTCTCGAAGGTGCGCCTCTCCCTGAACGGGGCCACGCTCGAAAAGAAGAACTCCCCCGAGTGCTACACCATCACGGGACTTACTGCGGCCAACATCCTCGAAACCTCGACGCCCGACGAGTTCAAGATTCCGGTCAAGACGAAGACGATCGGCGAACTCACCGACGACGACATCTTCACGCTGGTGTCGGTCACCAACCTCGAAATCATGTGCAAGGACGGCGCCTACACCAACTGCACCGACGGCTATTCGTTCAAGGACAACATCAACCCGATCGGCACGGCTACCGCCCCGCGCTGGGACGTGGCCCCGCTGATGTGCTACGACAACACGGGCCGGACCATCTACATGCTGACCAATACGGCCGCTCCCTGGCGGCGTTTCAGCTCGGGCCGCGACCTGGATTTCAACTCCGTCGTACCGCAGGGTTCGGGCACGTTCCGCGGCATCGTCGTGGCTGACGACGTCGCCCCGATCCGCTTCGGCGACCTGGGCCGCTACCAGTTGCGCGCCATGACCGCCGAGGAGATCGCGCTGACCGACGAACCGTTCTCGAAAACCGTCGTCGAGTGGAACTGGAACGACCGCAAGACCGACCTCATACCGGAGATCGGCGAAGGCGAGATCAATAAATACGGCGCCACGCAGGGTGCCGCAGCGGACTTCAACAACGTCGTCTGCTCGGGCAATGGAGGCAGTACCAAAGAACAGAAAGGTCTGGTGGCAAACGGCGGCATCACGTTCACCCAGCAATGGTGGGATTTCGACGCCGACAAGGGCAAATACTTCGACATCTCGTTCTCCACGCAGGGAATCAGTGGTTCGAACATGGTCTTCGGCATCGTCTGGGGCCACGGCTCGATGAGCAACACGACCCTCTCCGGCCCGGCGCACTGGAACCTGCTCTATTCGGTCGACGGCGGAGCGACGTTCCAGGCCGTTCCCGACAGCCCGATCATCAAGAAGCGTTCGATCACGTGGTGGTCGACCACGTCGCAGGATTCGACCCCGGGCTTCACCGAGCACCTGCGCAAACTGCCCGCCGACTGCTTCGGCCGGGAGAAAGTGGTTCTGCGCTTGCAGGTGGCCGACAAGGTTACCGACATCGACCCCAAAGCCACGTCTTCGAACTACCTGACGGCGCTGGGCATCGAGAAGGGAACGCTGACGCCGTCCGTTGCGGCCGGTAACAGCCAGGCCCGTATCGGAACGATAACGGTACGCTACAACTAAACGAATTGCGGTCGCGCGGCGGATGCACCGTCCGCCGCGCACGGCCGGAACAAACAACAACGAATAAAACGTATAGAATATGAACTGTCGTAAATCGATATTTAAATTTTTAGGCATTGCGGCCGTATGCGCAGCCTCGGCGGCCTGCAGCGTCGACGACGCCGACGATCTGGCCCTGGTCAAACTGGGCGCGCTGAAGAAGGAGTTCGTCGTCGAAGCCGATGCGAATACGTTCGACATCGACATCTACGCCAACAGCGCCTTCCATATCGAGCGTATCAACCAGGCCGACTGGATCAGCCTGACCTGCGGTGAGACGGAGGACGGAAAGGGCGCCATCACCGCCGAATGCGAATTCAACGAAGGCTTCAAACGCAAAGCGGGCTTCGTGCTCTGCTCCGACGTGGACGCGCGCCGCGACACGGTCTACGTCAAGCAGAAGGCGCTCGTGGACGCCAAGATCGAGTTCGCCAACTCGTCCGTCATCGTCGCCGGAGCCGGCGGCGAGAACATCTCGCCGATCGAGACCAACATTCCCTTCTCGGAGATCACGGTCGACATCGAGTATGCCAAGGCCGACAACGCCGATTGGATCGAGAGTCTCGAAATCGTGGATTCCGAGAGCGAAAAGCGCAGTCTGTCCATCACGACCGAGGCGAACGCCGCAGATGAAATCCCGCGTTCGGCTGCCGTGTCGCTCTCCTTCACCGACGGCTGGGAGGAGACCGTCTCCGTCGAATTCAACCTCCTGCAGCGCACGGCGAAGGAGACCCTCGGACGTCAGATCACATTCGAGGAGTTCCGCCAAACGTATGCCATGAACAAGAAGGTCGAAGACTACGTCATCCTCGAAGGCATCGTGGTGAGCAACACCAAGAGCCACAATGCGGGCGAGAACACGCAAAGCACGACCGCAAAGATCGACTACAGCATATCGGACCGGACCGTCTACCTCGAAACCTACGACGGCAAATACGGCATCGCCGTCCAGACCGCCACGGCCGAAGACAACGTCTTCGAACAGTACGACCACGTGCAGATTCTCATTCAGGGCGCCTCGGGCTACCTGGTCGAGACCCCCGACCGCTATGAACTGCGCAACGTCACCAAGGCGATGGTCATTTCGCGCATTGCGGGTTCGGCATCGGACGTTCCCGTGAAGGAGAGGTGGATGAGCCAGCTCACCGACGACGACATCTACACCTACGTCACCCTGAAGGACGTCGAGTTCCCCGTACGCAAAGGCGCGATCACGCCCATCAACGAGGGCTATGCGATCGGCACGGGCGCAAGCCGCATCAGCAAATACCCGCTGCTCGTGCGCGACATCAACGGCGACGACATGTACATGCTGACCAACACCAACTGCGCCTACCGCAGCGACGGCACGCGCCTGCCCTACGGCTCGGGCAAGATTTCGGGCGTCATCGTCCACGAGCGTTTCTCGCGTTTCGAATGGCGCGACGGAGCCGACCCGGCCGAAATGGACGACGATCCGACGCTCGGCTTCATCGGCCGCTACCAGATCCGCCACCAGACCAAGGGCGACATCTGGGACAACATGCAGAACAGCGTCGAAGACAGTTTCTCGGCCCTGCTGACGGAGTACCGCTACTGGAATCCCGACCTGGAGAACAAGGTCCAGAAACCCACCTACGGAACGAACGGCTACCTGACGCACACCTATCAGGAGAAGTACACCGGCTCCGCCAGCAAAGAGTACCTGCAGGCCACCTTCCAGCAGCACATGTGGGGCGGCGGAACCTACGAATACCTGGGTCCCGTCGGCAACAATGCCTCCTATATCTTCGGAGCCAACTTCGGCAACAAGAACGGCATCGGCGTAGTGATCGACCCCGCGAAGGAGAGCTGGAATCCGCTGATGGACGATCTGGTGAGCCGCAATCCCGACGGAACGCTGGAGTGGTGCGGTCCCTATGCCAAGGATAAAAACGCGGCAAACGGCACGGGTGGCTGGCCGGGCAACAATGAGATTGCGACGAATTCCACGCAAATCAACTACAACGGCAGCACGGGTATGCGCGGCAAGGGGAATGTATACAGTTCCTGCTACACCGCCTTCGCCAACCACTTCTGGTGGGACGACGACACCGACCGCCCCTACGCCTGGCTGATCAACTTCTCGACCGAAGGCATCACGACATCGCATATCTCGATGCAGATTTCCGTTATGAACACGCAGCAGAGCTTCTTCTCGCCCCGTTTCTGGTGTGCCGAATGGTCGCTGACCGATTCGCAGGCCGCAAAGGACGACTCGCAGTGGAATCTGATCGGCGAATACACCATCCCCGACGTTTCCGTCTGGGCGAACACGCTCTATTCGTCGTGCGTGGCCTACAAAAGCATCGACTTCGAACTTCCCCAGGAGATTCTCGGCCACGAAAACGTCTACATCCGGCTTCGCCCGACGAGCGACCTCTGCAGCGACGGCTCCGACTACGCCAACGCGCGCCTGAACCAGAGCGCCAGCGGTGCTGCCCTGGCCGCGGAACACGCCAGCAGCCTCGAATATTTCGCCATCCGCTATAACAAATAGCGGCGTGTAACGAACGGTCGAAGCGGGGAGAGGACGACCGTCCTTTCCCCGCTTTTCCCGAAAGCCGTCCCATGCCGCAAACCGCAAAAACCGCAACCATGAAAAAACTGTTGCTTTTATTGGCCGCCCTGTTCGCAATATCCGCCGGCGGCATATGCTGTTCGGGTTCGGGCGACGATCCCGGAGAACAGGAAAAACCCGTCGATCCGCCCCCTTCGCCCGACGACGGCGTCGACTGGTCGAAGATCGACCCGAAAGCCACCGTGCGCGGGGTCGTGACGTGCGCCGGCGCCGCCGTGCAGGGCGTTGTCGTGACCGACGGCGTGAACATGACGCGCACAAACAAACAGGGGGCCTACGGGCTGCGCACGTCGTCCGACAAGTCGAAACTGGTCTACCTGACCGTCCCGTCGGGTTACGAGGTCGAATCCACGCGCGGGTTCATCCCCCGCTTCTACCGCAGGGTCACCGCTCCCACGAGCGTGGAGCAGGTGCAGCGGCACGACTTCACGCTGAAAAAGGTGAACAACGACCGCCACATTATGATCGTGTCGGCCGACATGCATATCCGCAACCGGGCAATGATCAAGACCACATCGTCGGCCACGCCGTCGATCTGTCCCCCGAAGGGCGAACTGGACTCCACGACGTTCCGCCGCACCTACCTCAAAGCGCTGCGCGACTACGTCAAAGCCCTGCCCGCAGGCGTGCCGGTCTACGGCATGAATCTGGGCGACATGACGCAGGAGTCGCACTGGACCAACGCCAACAAGGCGACGCTGGCCAATTTCGTCAACGTCTGCGAACGCGGGGGCATGCCGATCCAGACCTTCCACGCCATCGGCAACCACGACCACGACATGGCCGTGCAGAACATCGCCGGCGACGACGACTCGGCGGCCGAACTGGCCTATATCTCCGCGCTCGGGCCGACATACTACGCCGTCAACATCGGCAAGGTGCACTACGTCGTGTTCGACAATACGCAGTATGTCAACACCGGCGGCGACCGGTCGTTCGCCGTCCGCCTCAACCGGCGTCAGATGGACTGGGCGCAGAAGGACGCCGACTACATGCCGTCGGACGTCGAGCGCATCGTGATCGCGTGGCATTGCCCGGCCTTCCGCCGCAACCCGGGGGCCTCGTCGCCCAACCCGATGGACAACGCCGACGAATTGCTCGACATCTACAAGGACAAGCAGCTGCCCGTCACGATCTGGTCGGGCCACAACCACATCGCCGAAACGGTCACCGTACCGCGCAGCGACATGAGCGTGACCGAGTACACGCACCCGTGCGTATGCGGCGCATGGTGGTATTTCCCGCTCTGCCACGACGGCGCCCCGGCGACATTCACCCGTTACGATTTCAGCGGCGGCACGATCACGGAGCGGCGGAGCGTGAATTTCAGCGACAGCGACGAGCAATACTGCCGGGTCTACAACTCGGGGCTGAAAAACGCCGAAGGCAGGCCGGTCGTGCGCCTCAACGTCTGGGACTGGCATCCAACGTGGAAATTCGAATGCCGCGAAAACGGAGCCGCGGTTCCCGCCTCGCAGCTGAAGGCGGTCCGGGAGTACGACGACTATTACGTCACGGTCCACGACGCCTGCGGCAACGACATCTCCTCGTTCAGCTTCCTCGACAAATACCGCACCGACCACATGCTCGAATACACGCCCGTAACGCCGTCCGCCGAGATCCGGATAACCGCCACCGACGAATACGGCCGCCAGCTCTTCACCGTCACCACCAAGGCGGAGAACTGACCGGACGCAATCCGGCCTGTAACGAAGCGTCCCGGAGCGAATGCTCCGGGACGCTTTTCAATCATCGGGCAACCCCTACTTCGTCACACAAATATCGTCGATGAACCAGCGCGAGAACTCGCCTGAAGCGGGTTCGCTCGTAAAGCGCAGGGCCGTGGAGGCCGTCGCGCCGTCGATCGTCAGCGAATAGGTATTGAACGCATCGGTCGCCAGTCCCGACACGACCTTCTTCGTCGCGCCGTCGATCGTTCCGCCGCCGATCACCTCGACGATGACCGACTTCAGGTCGCCTCCCATATCCTTGGCGCCGCTGTTCGCATGCACCGAGGTATTCTTATAGGCCATGGCGTCGAACGAAACCCGAAGCGTTCCCGAAGCTCCGAAGGCGGGTGTCAGCAGCGATCCCACGCTGTTCGTGTAGAAACCCTGGGCGACGGTTTGCGTCTCCACGAAGCCGATTTGAGCATAGCCCGGACGCTGACGGACGTTCACGCCCGATAACCCGTTCTTCGCCGCGGCGTCCCATACCGAGATGTCGCTGCCGCAGAAGTTGAGCATGCCGGCCAGTTTGTCGCCGTGGCGGTAGTCGAGTCCCGTCGTCAGGTTGTCAAACGGCTCGAAATAGATGGCTCCGGCCGGTTTTTGCGTATTGAAAGCGGGCACCTTCTCCACGACCGCGCACGAATGGAGGCGGATTTCGCCGCCATTGCCGATGGCTCCGCCGCTGCGGTCCACACGGGTTCCGTCGTAAGGCGAAACACGGATATAGAGCGTCCCGCGACGTTCGAGCGGAATTTGCGGTACAATGTCGATCGTCCAGTAGAAGAAGTTCTTTCCACCGCCCACGGACTTTCCCTGCGGGATGACGAAATGAGGTTCGTCCGTCGGGACGGGCGTATGCCAGGTGACATTGTCGTTCGAGTAACTCAAGTACCAGTTTGCGGGGGCCGATCCGGATCCGCTCCATCCGAAGGAGAAGCGGAACGCACCGTCGATCGTCTCGTTGAGCGGGAAGGTGAAAAGTGCGTAATCCTTGTCTTTGCCGCCCGTCCACGACTTCATCGGCAGGTTGTGGTGGCCGCTGTTCTCGTTCCAATAGCGGAAGCCGAGGTTACCGCCCGAGGAACTCAACCTGGCCGTGATGTTGGCTCCCGTGCCGTCCATGGCCGTCGCCGCCACGCCTTCGATCGACCCCGTGCCGTTCGTGCCGGAATAGAAGATATACTTGCCGTCGCCGTTGGTCGCCGTTTTGGTCATAATCGAAAGTACATAGGGCAGCGTGATGCCTCCGTCGAAACGGGGTGAGGACATCGTGATGTCACTCCCCGTACAGGGCATCACGGCGTAAGCGCCCTCATATATCCCGGCGATGCCGCAGAGCCTGCCGCTCCCGACGGGGACGGCGTCGATACCGAACGTGCTGGCCTGCCGCGCGCAGAGCACGAAACGCTCGTCGTCGACCGTCTGCACGGTGACGTTGTCGCTCAACAGTTTGTTCAAATCGCTGACCACCACCTGCACATCAAGCGCAACGTACATCGACTCGTAATCACCGGACGCCAGCTGCGCATAGCTGACGGGCACCGCCGCAGGGGTCACCTGCGTCGTCTCCGTGCGGCTCACCTTGTCGTCCGCGGCGGGTTTCACCTCCATCACGCCGGTTTCGGGATTCACCCCGACGACCGCCCCCTTCAGGTCGATCTCCAGCTCCTCGCCCGGCTTGCGGTAGAGCACCTCGTCGGTGCGGAGCGTAATGCCGCAGTTGGCTTTCAGGGCGCTCTGGAGCGCGATGCAGTTGTCGTAATAGTTATTGTCCTGGACGCTCGACACCACGATTCCGCGCATCTTCACGTCCTGCGTCACGGAGTAGTCGCCGTCGGCGGCCAGTTTCCGCAGATCGGGGATCGAGAGATACCCCTCGGCCGTCGCCGAAGCCTGCACGAAGGACAACTCCTCCACGACCGCGGCATTCCGTTTGGCCGCAACGCGTATCGTCAGCGCACGGGAGCCGGAAGTATTGTTTTCGGCAATGGACACCGCCACGGTCGCCATGCCCGTGGCCTCGGTCTGCGAGAGTTCGGCCCACGAGGTGTCGTCGCCCGCGACGGAGATCGTCCAGTCGCAGTTGGCCTCGACGTCGAACGAGAGCGTCGTGGCGAACGACGGCGCGAGAATCGCGTGCGTGTTCAGCGCTACCCGCTGCATCGGCAGCGCCACGTCGTCCTTGCACGCTCCGGCCGCGAGCAGCAGCGCGAAGGCCGCCGCCCGGAAAAAGCTATTCAAGAGTCTGTTTTTCATAATCGCTTACTTTTTGAGGTCTACCAGTACGGGAAGGTGGTCGGAGACCGTCATCACGTTGATCTCCTCGTACGAGGGCACGGCGGTGCGCAGCACCTCGTACGACGGCGAATTGCCCGTGTAGACGAGCACATAGTCGATGCGCGACGGCGAAGAGGTGTTCACGAAGGTATTGGCCGAGGTGCTGATGATCTTCCACGATTCGAGCGCCGCTGCCGGAAGCTTCGACGTGTTGAGGTCCCCCGCCAGGTAGATCGGCTTGGTATAGGCGGCGTAGTTGGCGGCGATATACTCGGTTATGATCTCGAACGACCGCTGGCGGTTCTCATCGCTCTGGTGGCAGAAGTGCGTGGCGATGAAGATGTAGCCGTCGAACTCCGCGAGGAAGAACTTCCGCGCCTCGGTTCCCGGCAGATCGCCCGCATAGGTGTTTTTAGGCGCCGTCTTGCAGAGGATGCCGATGCCGTAGTCGCCGCCGCGGTAGCTGATCGTCTTGCAGTAGTAGGGCCGCATCCCCGTGCGGTCGGCCAGTTCCTGCAACTGGTCGGTCTGATGCCACGTGGTGTTCTTGTCCAGTTCCTGCAACGCGATCACGTCGGGGTCCATCAGCGAGATGACCTTGGCCGTGTTGTTGTAGTTCGCGCGGTCGGTCCCGGAGTTCTGGGTCCATCCCTCGCAGCGGTGGGTGTTGTAGGTCGCCAGCCGCACCGAGTTGGGCAGGCGGTCGTAACCCTGTCCGTCGTAGGGATTGTCGGGTGCGTCGGAGGTCATGTCCCCGAAATCGAAGTCGGAGTTGTCGCCCTCCAGCCCGGAGCAGGCCGCCCCGGACAACGCCAGGCAGCAGCCGGAGAAGGCGAGCAGTATGAATCGCTTGATTTTCATAATCATTCTTTTTTTCAGGTTAGAAATTCAGGCCGTCGTTCCAGCCGGGGTTCTGCGTAATGGCGCCCTGGGTCAGCACCCGGTCGTCGGTGGGCACGGGATAGAGGTAGTCGCGCTCCTCGTTCCACGAACGGGCGTAATCCGTATGGATAATGATGTAGCCGCTGTCGCCCCCGCTCAAGAAGATCTCCTTGTTCAGTTCGTAGACCGCCGGGGCCGAGGTCGCGGGCTTCGAGCCGGACCAGATGCAGACGTCGTCCACGCCGTCGTTGTTCAGGTCGTAGGACCCCGTGCCGGGGAAATACAGCCCCGTGAAGGGTTTTTCGAAACGCTTGCCCTCCTTCCAGCGCATGATGTCCCAGTAGCGGAGGTTCTCCATCAGCAGTTCGACAGTGCGTTCGCGGCGGATTTCGAGGATCACGCCCTTGTTGTCGCCCGTCACATTGGCATAGCCGGTCTCCGGCGAAGCCAGATAGGGGTCGGGCGAGGCGTTGGCCTTCGTGAGCGAGAGGTTGGCGACGCCCGCACGGTCGCGCAGCGGCTTGATCGCAAGGTCGATGTCTTCCTGCGTGAGGGTTCCCAGCTCGGCCTTGGCCTCGGCGTAGTTGAGCATCACCTCGGCGGCGCGCAGCAGCGGCAGGTCGTTCGTCGAAGCGTTGTACGAATCGTACTTGGCCGACTGGAGGTACTTCACCAGCTGGTATCCGGTCATCGTCGCCGCAAGGTTCGGGGCCGACAGCGCCGTGTCGTCGATGCGCTTGTACCTGGGCGTGCGGACCGTCTGTGCGAAGCGGCCGTCCCGGTTTTTGCTCTCCTCGGGGAGCTGCATCGTCTCCCAGCCGGGCTGCGAGGTGAAGGGCGTGCCGTCCTTCATCAGATACATGTTGGCGATGTTCTTCAGCAGGCCGGGGCGTCCCATCGTGATGCTCGTGAGGTAGCCGTTGACGTCGTGCTTCAGACCGATAGCCGTGTTGTAGGCCCGGGCGAGCACGATTTCGGTGTCGAGGGCCTTGAGCGACGAGAAAAGGTTGAGATACGGCGTCGTTCCCGTCGTGTAGACCGAGTATCCGCTCTCGTCGGTGAAGCGCTTCGACGCCGTCGCACAGGCCGTAAGATAGCTTTCCCAGTCCTTCAGCCCGTGATACTTGCGGAAGGTTCCCTCGAACAGGCAGACGCGGCTCTTGAGCGCCAGCGCCGCCCAGCGCGTCACGCGGTAGACCGACCTTTCGACGGGCAGGTTGGTAACGGCGAAATCGAGGTCTTCGATCACCTTCTGCATCACCATCTCGCGCGGATCGCGGCCCTTTTCGAAGAGCAGCGGGTCGCCGGCGTCGATCGGACGGTCGACCCAGGGCACGTCGCCGTAATGCTTCACCTTCTCGAAGTAGAACCACGCCCGGAAGAAGCGCGCCACGCCCTCGTACTCGAGCCGCACGTGCTCGTCGGCACAGTTGGAGGAGTATTGGAGGAAGAAATTGATGTCGCGCAGCTTCTCCCACTTCCAGGAGCCAGCCGTCGCGGGCACGGTGCGGTTGCCCAGCACCTCGCTCGTGAGCGTGGTCTTGGCGATGATGTCGGCCGTCTCGCCGTAGATGGTCCCGGCGGAGGGAAACATCGTGTAGAAATCGTTGGTGTAGAGCTGGCACTCCTCCTCCGTGTGGAAGAAGTTATCGGGAGTGAGCCGGTCCTTCGGGTAGCGGTCGAGCGCGTCCTCGCAGCTGCAAAGTCCGCACGCCGCCACACCGGTCAGTATATAAAGAATGTATTTTTTCATAACGGCAATCGCTTTAGAAGGTTAAGTTCAGACCCACGGAATAGGTCCTGCACCAGGGATAGACGTTCGACTTCTTGTCCGAATCGGCGGCAGCCTGCTCGGGATCGAGGAAATCGTTTTTCAGGGCGCTCCACGTGGCGAGGTTCTCGCCGCTGAAGTAGACACGGCACTCCTTGATGCCGACCTTCGAGGTCAGCCGCTTGGGAATCGTGTAGCCGAGGGTGAGGTTTTTCAGCCGGCAGTAGGCCAGATTTTGCAGGTAACGGTCGTTGGTATAGTAGGCCGTGCCCTGCGTCGAGTTGAGCGACGTATAGGCGCGGGCGCGCGGGAGATAGGCGTCGGGATTGCTCTCGCTCCACACCTGACTCATAAAATTCTTCGGAATGAAGGTCGCATAGGGACGGCTGTACGGCCCCCAGAAGCGCAGGTTGTCCGCGCCGGGATACCAGTCGAGCCGGCCGATGCCCTGCATGAACACCGAGAGGTCGAATCCGTACCACGAAAGGTTGAGCGTGAGTCCGTACTGGTAGCGGGGCGACGAGTTGCCGATCACGCGGCGGTCTCCCGGGTCTTCCAGCGTTCCCTTGCCGCCGTCGACGATACCGCTTCCGTCCAGGTCGAGGTACTTGATGTCGCCTCCGCGAACGCCCTTTCCATAGGCTCCCGTCGCGGAATAATATCCTGCGGCGACCTTCGAAAGGTCCACGCGCGAAGCGTACTCGGCGGCCTCCTCGTCGTTGCGGAACAGCCCGTCGACCTTATAGCCCCAGATTTCGCCGTACTTCTTGCCCACATAAGGGCCTCCGATCAGCCCCGAGGGGTTGTCGCACTTGGTGTACTCGGCCGTGTAGTCCGAGAACGTCCCCGTGATGCCGTAGCTGAAGGTGCTTCCGGCGAGTTTGAACGAGTCGCGCCAGCCCAGCACCAGTTCGTAACCTTTCGTACGGAGGTTGTTCGAGTTGACCTGCGGTTCGTTGGCGCCGTAGATCGAGGGCAGCGACTTGCCCTTGCCCAGGATGCCCTTCGTGTCGCGGATGTAGAAATCGGCCGTCAGCGAGAGACGATTGCTGAACATGTTGAGATCCGCGCCGAGGTTCTTCGAGATGACCTTCTCCCAGGTCTGGTTGCCCGACACGGGATCGCTCACCGTGGCGTGCTGGCCGAGAATCGTACCGTCGAACGAATAGTCGCCCATCGAGCCCTTGGTCGTGATGGTCTGGATGAAGTCGTAGTAACCGATCTGCTGGTTGCCGAGCGAACCGTACGAAAGTCGGATCTTGAGGTTGTCGACCGTCTTGCGCAGCGGTTCGAAGAACGCCTCCTCGCTGATGCGGTATGCCGCCGAGAACGAGGGGAAGAAGCCGTAACGCTTGCCGCGCGGGAAACGCGACGTACCGTCGTAGCGTCCGTTGACTTCGGCCAGGTACTTGCCCTTGTAATCGTAAGCCGCGCGGTAGAACCAGCCCATGATGGCGTATTCGTTGCGGCCTCCGTTGAGCGTGAAGTTGGTCGTGCCCTTGGCGAGGTTGAAGTCCGAGAGGTCCTCGGACAGCAGTCCGTCGTTGGCCGCCGTGAGGTCGCGGTAATACTTGGCCTCGTAGTTGTAACCGGCGATCAGCGTCAGGTTGTGCTTCTCGCTGAAGGTCTTGTTATAGGTTCCGTAGACGTCGGCCACATAGTAGTTCTGGTCCCAGACGACCTCCTTGTACTTGTTGGGGAAGCTGCCTTCGGGTTCGGTCATCACCTCGCCCGGATACTGCGAATACTGGACATTGACGCTGCGGTAGTCGTTGTGGAGGTATCCCTGCGTATAGCTGAAGTCGGCCTTTACGTTGAAGTTTTTGTGCAGTTTGAACGTGGCTTCGAACGTCGTGGTGATCTCCTGCGTCTTCTTGTTGCCGAAGCTCTTGCCCTTCTGCATCATGGCGCTGTAACCGTCCATCAGGTAGTGGGTCGACGACTGGGTCATCGAGGTGTGCGACACGGCCGTACCGTCGGGATTCACCGGCACGAACGACGCCAGGGCGTGCAGCGTGGGTTTGCGGAAGTTGTTATACTCGTCCTCGTAACCGTAATACTTGTAGTTCGACTGGAAGAACTTGGTGTTGCTGGCGATGGTCAGCCAGGGTTTGATCTCGGCCTGGAGCTTCACGCGGAAGTTGTAGGACTTGAACATGTCCGGCTCGATGCGGTTGACGCCCTTCTGCTGGTAATAGCGTCCGCTGACCATGTAGGAGAGCGCCTTGGTTCCGCCCTTGATGTTGATGTTGTGGTCCCACGTCGGGCGGCTGTCGTCGTAGAGGTAGTTGTACCAGTCGAAGTTGGCCAGATAGACATACTGCTGACGGCCGTTGCGCCTGTCGGTGACGACCCACGGACGCGCCGGGTTCTCGGTCTTGTCGTTGCGCCGCTCCCAGAGAGCCTTGTAGTCGGCCTCGGTGTAGGAGGTGTAGGGGGTGTTCTGCGTGGCCATCATAAAGAAGTCGGCGATCTTGGCCGAGTAGTATCCGCGCGTCTCGTAGTCGGTCGAGGTCGTGGGGCTGGAGACGGAGAAATAGCCGTTGTACGACACTTCGGCCTTCTCGTTGTACTTGCCGCTCTTGGTGGTGATCAGGATGACGCCGAAGGCTCCGCGTGCGCCGTAGATGGCGGCGGACGAAGCGTCCTTCAGGACCGTGATCGACTCGATGTCGTTCGAGTTGATGCGGTCGGGATAGGTCTCGACGCCGTCGATCAGCACCAGGGGGCTGCCGCCGTTGGGCGAGGTCGTACCGCGGATGTTGTAGGTCGCTCCGGCTCCGGGCTGTCCCGACGAGAGCGTCACGTTGAGGTTGGGGATCACGCCCTGCAAGGCGCGGCCCACGTTCGACACGGGACGGTCTTTCAGCTCCTTCTGCGACACGGTGGCCACGGCTCCCGTGAGGTTGGCCTTCTTCTGCACGCCGTATCCCACCACGACCACCTCGTCGATGCTCTGCTGGGCGTAGGTCAGCACCACGTCGAAGAACGTGCGGCTTCCGACCGCCGATTTGTAGGTGTCGAAGCCGATGAACGACACTTCGAGCATGGCTTCGGCCGTAAGCGCCGGGAGGGTGAGCGTGAAGCTGCCGTTCATGTCGGTCGATATGCCCCGGGTCTGCCCGGCATCGGTCACGAGGACCGTGGCGCCGATCACGGGCGCACCCTTCTCGTCCTTGACGACGCCCTTCACCGTCTGGCGCTGGGGCGCGGCGTCCTTGACGAGGATGATCCTCCGGTTCTCGAAACGGCACGAGCAGTCGGGCAGCATCTGCCGCACCACCTCGGACACGGGCTTGCGCACGGCCGCGACGGACACGATCCGCTTGAGGTCGAAGTCGCCGTTATTGTAGAAAAACGTGTAATTGGTCAGTCGCTCTATCTCTTTCAAAACCTGTTCGACAGAGACGTTTTCCTTGGCAATGCTAACCGTGGGGGGGGGGAGTTTGCGCCCGTCCTCCCGTGGTCAGAAAAAGCAATAGCAGGGCTGCACCAAGGATTTTAGCTTGGATAAGTTTACGCATGGGTTTGTAATTTAGGTAATGGTCGAAACGGCCGGAACGGATTCTGCGTTCCGGAAGTGAAAGCGGGAAAGTCCGGGTCCTTTTTACATAGGCGCGTAATTTTAGGAATTTTTCGGTTGTTTGGGAATGATCGTTATGCGCCGCCCTGCGCAGACGTAGTCCATCTCCACGACGAGCGACATGGCTTTCAGAATCTCCTCGATACTTTCGTTGCGGATCAGCTTGAACGACATGCGCACCTGCCGGGTCCACGCCTCGGGAGCGTCGATCTCGACGGCGTACCAGCGTTCGAGGTTGGTGAGAATGTCGGCCAGCGAGGTGTCGTCGAACGACAACGAGCCGCCCATCCACTGCGAGTAGTTGCGCGTCGAGACCCGCGAGCGCGAGGCGCGCCCCTCCTTCCTGTCGAACACCAGCCTGTCGCCGGGTTTCAGCGTCACGGGCGCCGGCAGACGGCCGCCGTAGGCGCGGATGCTGCCGTTGCAGAGAATGGCCTCCGTGGTCGCGAACTCGGCGTAGTTGATCACGTCGAACTCCGTGCCGAGCACCTCGATGTTCATATCCTCCATCTGCAGGATGAACGGACGGTCGGCATCGTGCCGGACCTTGAAGAAGCCTTCGCCGTCGAGTTCCACCACCCTGCGGCGCCCCGTCAGGTCGCCGTAGTACCGGAGCACGCTCCCGGCGTTGAGCCAGATATGCGTACCGTCGGGCAGTACGTACTCGCCCTTGTCGTGGGCCGAGGTGACGATGTTGGTTTCGATCTTCGTGCGCAGGTAATCCTTCACCACGACGTAGTTCGTTCCGGCGGCCAGCAGCACGACGGCGGCCGCGGCTGCGACGTTGCGCCAGATGCGGCGGACGCGGAACCGCTCGCCGCGGCGCATCGCCTCGTGGAGCCGTTCGAGTTTGCGTTCACGGCCTCCCGGCTCTTCGGCCCGGAGTCCGTTCCAGTAGTTTTCCAGCGCCCGCTCCTTTTCATCGCGCGAGGCGGGGTCGCGCAGCCACTCCGCGAAGCGCTGCTGCACCTCCCCGGGCATGTCGCTGCCGAGGAAGGTTTCGATAATGGTTTTTATTCGATTTACAGACATAACGATCTTTCCCGTTTCACCAATAAGACGGTTCACGCGGCCGTTACGCACGCCCGAAAGGTGAAAAAAGTTTTTAGAAGAAAAACAGGATCAGCGTGACGAGTTTGCGCAGTTCGGACAAGGCCCTCGAAATCTGATTTTCGACGGTGCGCGTGGAGATGCCAAGACGCCGGGCGATTTCGTCGTTGGCGATGCCCTCCTCACGGCTCATGCGGAAGATGCGCTGCCGCTGCCCGGGCATCTTCTCCACCGCCAGCTGAATCAGCAGCAGCAGATCGCGGTTGTCCACGTCCGGAAGTTCGTATTCGGGCAGCAGATTGGTCTGCCGGGCGAAGTTGGTCCGCACCGCGCGGCTGTCGAAACGGTCGTATACGGCATTGCGGGCCATGCGGAACAGGTAGGAGCCGAAGGCCGTGACGCCGGCCATCGTGCTGCGGTTCTGCCAGATTTTCAGGAACAGGTCGTGGGTGATGTCCTCGGCCTCTGCCCGGTTCTTGAGCATGCGGCACAGAAACTCCTCGGTCTTCGCCGCATACCTCATGTAGAGGGCGTCGAACGACGCGCGGTCGCCGCGGGCAAGTTTTTCGAGCAGTGTTCTTTCGTCTTCCATGGGAAATAGCCGGTATGAACGGGGACGGGGTAAAAGTAGTAATTTTTTACTACTTCGTCGCGGCCCGTGCAAAATTTAGTCGTTTTTTCATTTCTGCGGCGGGCGGAAGCGGCGTTTCGGATTCCAGACGCCGGAGGCCTTTCGTTTCGATAATCGAAACGCCGCCTCCCGGAATAACCGATTATCGAAACCGGAGCGGCGATAATCCGTTCGATACACGAAATTAGAACATCGCATTTCGGATTGTTTCGATTTTCGTCTTGGTTCGCCCGCTGAAATGGCGTACGTTTGTACCAGTTCCGAAAGGGGCTATGAAGAATTCAGTTTGCATGTAGTGACGCCCACAGAAGTTGGAAGGATTGCTTGACAGTGACGCAACTATGTTCCGCACATCCGGAGGCTTCGAGGGGAGGGTTGTGAAACCCTCCCCTTTCCTTTCGTGCCCGCCGGAGAGACTCCGCATCGGGAACGGGGCGTCAGCCCAGCTGGGCGACGATCTCGCGCTGACGCTTGAAATAGTGGATGCGCCGCAGCTCTCCGCTGCCGGATATGAGCGTCGAAAACCGGCTCTGGGTCTTGATCCATTTCTTCACATATTCGTACATCAGCGGATCGGGCGTCCGCAGTCCGTTCAGCGAGAACATTCCGATGTTCACGGCCTGGTGTCTGCTGGTCGTGACATAGCTGTACGACGACTCGAGGTCGATGTCCGAAAGATAGAGGAAGATCTTGTTGCCGTTCTCGAACTCCCCCTTGACCGCCACCGTCTCCATCTCGTCGAGCATGGCGAAGAGTTCGTCCCGGAGCACGCGAACGCTCTCCTGCGAAATCAGGTGCATCTCCCGGTAGGCGCGCAGGGCGTTGAGCCAGTGCTTGAAATTGCTGTCGTCGAAGATCAGGTAGGTCGTCGCGACCGACTGCACCCACCGGACATACTCCCGGCAGTTGCGCCGCAATTCCGCGGGGAGCTTCAGCTCCTCGAAGGTCCTCACGGCGGGGTTGCCCACTTCGTGCTGGTAAAGCCATTTGAAGAGCTTGAACCGGTTCAGGTTGTCGTATTTGCCGTAGAACTCCGCCGGCAGCGAATTGGTCGCCGTGGCAAATTCGGTCGTGGGGTCTGACGCCACCTCGCGCATAAAGGCGATGTCGCGTTCCAGAATCTCGTTATAGGTTTCGAGCAGCGCGGTGAACTCCTTGAACTTGAGCTGGAATGACAACTTGTCCGTAGCCGCCAGCCCCACCACCCGGTCGAGCGAGAAGTGCATCCGCGCGCACAGCGCGCTGGCTTCGCCGAAGGTGAACGGCACCTCGCCGCGCAGCCTCCTGTAAGCGGCCTCGCGGCCTATGTTCAGCATGTCCATCAGCAGCGAAGCCGGATTCGAATGCTGCGGAGTATGCGCATGGATCGCCTCGATCAATGCGGCATTCGATTTTTCAAGCATAGATATAGTCAACAAAAAATTCTCTTCCCAAGTCGCAAAGATACGAAAAAACCGGACGGTTGCAAAACTGAATCGCGCCCGGCGGGGGGGGGCGGACAGACGCGTCGGCGCCCGCGGCGCCGAAGATCCGAATGCCCGACCCGGAACGGCAGCCTGCGGTTCCGGTCCCCGGGATACGAAAAGAGGAGGGCCTGCACAGGCCCTCCTCCGGAATCGGTGAACGGATCGCTTATTTTCCCAGACCCATCTTTTCGATGAGGGCGCGGGTTTCGGGCTTGTGGCCGCGGAAACGCACGTAGAGTTCCATCGGGTGCTCCGTGCCGCCCTTCGCGAGGACGTTCTCGCGGAACGACGAAGCCGCCTCGCGGTTGAAGATGCCCTTCTCCTTGAAGAGCGAGAAAGCGTCGGCCTCGAGCACCTCGGCCCACTTGTAACCGTAGTATCCGGCGGCGTAACCGCCCGAGAAGATGTGGCCGAAGGCCGGAGCCATCGCCGTTCCGGGAACGACGGGCAGCACCTGCGTCGGGGCCATCGAGACGGCTTCGAACTGCTCCACGTCGCCCTCGAACGGCTCGGTGAGCGTATGCCATGCCATGTCGGTCATGCCGAACGACAGCTGGCGCACGTTGGCGTAAGCCGCCAGATAGTTCTGCGCGGCGACGATGCGGTCGACGATCTCGGCGGGCATCGGCTCGCCGGTCTCGTAGTGCACGGCCCACAGGTCGAGGAACTCCTTCTCGGTCGCCCAGTTCTCCATCAGCTGCGAGGGCAGTTCCACGAAGTCGCGGTAGACGTTCGTGCCGGTCTGCGACTCGTACTTGCCCTCGCCCAGCATGCCGTGCAGCGCGTGTCCGAATTCGTGGAGGAAGGTCTCCAGCTCGTCGAACGTCAGCAGCGACGGAGCCGTTTCGGAGGGCTTGGTGAAGTTCATCACCAGCGACACCAGCGGACGGATCTCCTTGCCGTCCTCGATCTTCGTGCCGCGGAACTCGGTCATCCACGCCCCCGAACGCTTCGACTCGCGGGGGAAGAAGTCGAGGTAGAGGACCGCCATGAAGCGTCCGTCGGCGTCCGTCACGTCGTAGGCCGTCACGTCGGGATGGTACACCTCGATCTTGTCGTCGGGCGTGAAATTCAGCCCGTAGAGCTTGTTGGCCAGCATGAAGACGCCCTTCTTCACGTTTTCGAGTTTCAGGTAGGGTTTCACCAGCTCGTCGTTCAGGGCATATTTCTCATCCTTGTATTTCTCGGTGTAATAGGACCAGTCCCAGGGCATCAGCTGTCCCTTGAAACCGAGCGTAGCGGCGTAGTCGCTCACCGTGCGGTAGTCGGCGTCGGCATAGGACTTGGTCGCGGCCAGCAGTTCCGCGAGGAAGTCGTTGACCGTTTTCGTATTCTCGGCCATGCGGCGTTCGAGCACGTAATCGGCATAGCACTTGTAGCCCAGCAGGTTGGCGATCTTCAGACGCGTATTGGCGATTTTCTTCACGATCTCCGTGTTGTCGAACTCGCCGCCCAACGCCCTCGAATTGCTGGCTTTCCAGAGCTTCTCCTTCAGTTCGCGGTTCGAGGAATAGGTCATAAACGGCAGGTAGCTGGGATGTTGCAGCGTCACGGTCCAGCCCTTCTCGCCGCGGGCCTTGGCCTCGGCGGCCATGCCTTCGCGGACGAATGCGGGCAGCTCGGCCACCACCTTCGGATCGGTGATGTTGAGCGTGAATGCGTTGGTCGCGGCCAGCGCGTTCTGCCCGAACCGGAGCGTCAGCCCCGAGAGTTCGGAGGTGTACTTGCGGTAAAGCTCCTTGTCGGCGTCGGAAAGGGCCGCGCCGCTGCGAGCGAAACTCTGATAGGTGTCCTCGAGCAGTTTCCTGTCCTCTTTGCGAAGACGTCCCGGATGCTCGTAAACCTGTTTCACCCGGGCGAACAGCTCGGGATTGAGCGAGATGTCGTTCGACAGTTCGGTCAGCTTGGGCTGCACGCGCTGTGCGATCTGCTGCATTTCGTCCGACGTGTCGGCTTCGAGCAGGTTGAAGAAAAGCCCCGCGATGCGATTGAGCAGCTCGCCCTGACGCTCCAGCGCCACGATCGTATTGCCGAAGGTGGGTTTCCTGGGGTTGTTCACGATCGCGTCGATCTCGGCGCGCGAGCAGGCGATCGCGGCATCGAACGCCGGTTCGTAGTCCGCGAGTTTTATCTCGGAGAACGGCGGGGTCTCATGGGGCGTATCCCATGCGGCCAGCAGGGGATTCGACAGATCGAGTTCGGGCAGCTGCGCTTTGGGGATCGAATTGTCGGCGCAGCCTGCCGCCATAGCGGAAACGGCCATAATAAACAGTACTTTTTTCATTATCATATCAAATTAGCGGTTTCTTTTCCGATGGGTTCGAGTTTCAGTTTTCCCGGGCGGCGGATGCCGTTTCGGCGGCGGGAGCGGCGTCCTCGCCGGACGGTTCGGGTTCATTCAGAAGCCCCCGGCCGCGAAGCATCGCCCGCTTGTCGGGGTCCTTGCCGCGGAAGTCGCGGTACATGGTCATGCCGTCCTCCGAGCCGCCGCGGGCGAGGATCTTGCGGCGGAAATCGCCGGCGATCTTCTTGTTAAAGAGGTCGCCGCTCTCGCGGAAGGCCTCGAAGGCGTCCTTGTCGAGCACCTCGGCCCACGTATAGAAATAGTAGCCCGCGGAGTAGCCGCCGTCGAAGATGTGCGAGAAATAGGGGTAACGGTAGCGCGGCTCGATCTGCGGGATCAGCCCGCGTTTTTCGGTCAGGGCCTTGCGCTCGAAGGCCATCGGGTCGAACGGCTCGTATTCGGTGATCGAGTGGATGTCCATGTCCGAAAGCGACGCGGCGATCAGCTCGGTGGCCATGAAACCCTGGTTGAAAAGTTCGCTGCGGCGCAGTTTGTCGACGAGGTATTTCGGAATCACCTCGTTCGAACGGTAATGCACGGCATACTGCCTGAGCACCTCGGGATCGAACGCCCAGTTCTCCATCAGCTGCGAGGGCAGCTCCACGAAATCGCCCTCGACCTCCGCGAGTCCGCGGTACTTCACGTCGTGGAACAGGAAGTGGAGCGCATGCCCGAACTCGTGGAACAGCGTCTCGGTCTCGTCGAGGGTCAGCAGCGCGGGATTGCCCCCCGCCGGGCGCGTGAAGTTGCAGACGACCGACACCACGGGCGCCACGCGCTTCCCGTCCTCGTAGGTCTGCTCCACGTAGTTGCCGCACCACGCGCCCTGGCTCTTTCCGTCGCGCGGGAAGTAATCGAAATAGAGCACGCCCAGATGCGACTGGTCGACGTCGAGCACCTCGTAAGCGACCGCCTCGGGGTGGTACAGCGGCACGACGATCGGGCGGAACGTGATGCCGTAGAGCCGGTTGGCGAGGAAGAAGATGCCTCCCTGCACGTTCTCCAGCGAGAAATAGGGCCGCAGCATCTCCTCGTCGAGGGCATATTTCTGCTTGCGGACCTTCTCGGCGTAATACCACCAGTCCCACGACGCGAACTCTCCCTCGGGGAAATCCTTCCGGAACAGCTCCTCCATCTCGGCCAGCTCGCCCTTGGCGCTTTCGAGCGCCGGGGTCCAGATCTCCTCCAGCAGGCCGTACACGGCGTCGGTCGTTCCGGCCATCTCGTCGTCCACGACGTAGGCGGCATACGAGGGATAGCCCAGCAGGTGGGCCTTCTCCGTGCGCAAGCGGATGAAATCGTTGATCAGCTGTTTGTTGTCATACTCGTCGCCGTTGTTGCAGCGGTTGAGGTAGGCCTTGTAGATCTGCTCGCGCAGTTCGCGTTTCGACGAGTAGGTCAGAAACGGGATCAGGCTGGGCTTGTGCAGCGTAAAGACGTATTTGCCCTTCCGGCCCATCGCCTCGGCCTTTTCGCGGGCCAGATCGCGGGCCGTGGCCGGAATGCCGTCCAGATCGGACGAGGCGAGTTCCAGCGCATAGTTGTTGTTCTCGGCGAGGAGGTTCTGCCCGAACTTCACGGCCGTGAGCGACAGCTCCTCGTTGATCGCCTTCAGACGCGCCTTCCGCTCGGCGTCGAGCAGCGCTCCGGCGCGCACGAAACTGCGGTAGGTCTTCTCCAGCAGACGGCTCTGCTCGGCGTCGAGTCCCAGCGCGGCGCGACGGTCGTAGACGGCTTTGATCCGTTCGAAAAGTTTCCCGTTGAGACGGATCTTGTCGGCGTGCGCCGCCATCCGGGGCATAATCTGCTCCTCCAGCGCCTGCATTTCGGAGGTGTTCTCCGCGGCGCAGAGCATCCCGAAGATCAGCTCGACCTGCGAAAGCATCTTTCCCGAAGCGTCGTAGGCGAGGATGACGTTCTCGAACGTCGGCGCGTCGTTGTTCGACGTGATGGCGTCGATCTCGGCCTCGTGCAGCGACATGCCGCGTTCGATCGCGGGCAGGAAGTGCTCCGGTTCGATCTTGTCGAAGGGCGGCACGCCGTATGGGGTCTCCCATTCGGCGAAAAAAGGATTTTCACCCACGGTTTTCCCGGACTTGCAGGATATGAATGTCATAGCCAGAAAAAGTGTTAATAAAGCGGTGATACGTTTCATCGATCGTGTTATTTTAGTAACTTTGTCGCGCATTATTCGACAAAGTTAGGGAAAAATCTGTAAATAGAATAAATAATAGGTCTCCAATCATGCAACTTTTCTACGCGCCGGACATCGTCCCCCCGCTTCATACGCTGAACGAGGAGGAGTCGAAACACTGCATCCGCGTACTGCGGCTCCAGTGCGGCGGGCGCATCCATATAACTGACGGACGGGGCAATTTATTTTGTTGCGAAATCACCGACGACAATCCCCGGCGTTGCACCGTGCGGGTCGTCAGCGCCGAAACCGGATTCGAAAAACTGCCTTACGCGCTGACGATGGCCGTCGCGCCGACCAAGAATTCGGAGCGTTTCGAGTGGTTTTTGGAAAAAGCCACCGAGGTGGGCGTCACGGCCGTCGTGCCGCTGGAAACGGAACACAGCGAACGCCGGGTCTTCAAGCCCGAGCGGGGCGAGAAGGTCGTCACCGCGGCGCTGAAACAGTCGCTCAAGGCCTACCGCCCCGTGCTGCATCCGCTCACCCCCTTCCGCGAAGCGGTGCTGTCGGCCCCCGAGGGGCGGAAGTTCATCGCCCACTGCGCCCCGGCGCAGTCGCCCGCCGGGAAGGCCTACCTGGCCCGCGCGCTCCGTCCGGGCGAGACGGCCACGGTCTTCATCGGTCCCGAAGGCGACTTCTCGCCCGGCGAAATCGCCTTCGCGCTGGCCAACGGTTTCGAAGAGATCACCCTCGGACGACAGCGTCTGCGCACCGAGACCGCGGCCCTCGCGGCGGTGGTCATGGCATCGGTGGTCAACGGTTAAGAATACGATAAATTTCTGAAATATGCTTTTTCTCTACCTGCTAATCGCCCTGACGGCGGTGGCGGCGGCCATTTTCGCCACGCCGCTGCGGCGCAAGGTCTGGACTGCGCTGGTCCTCACGGCCGCCGGCGCCCTGTGGTGCTCGGCGCGCGCCGTCGGCGTGCTGGCCGGAGCGGACAGCGGCCCCGTGTGGTCGATCCCCGGCACGCTTTTCGGCGGCGACACCGGCTCGATGGACGGGCTTTCGGCGCTGTTCGTCGTGATCATCTCGGTCGGCGCCGTCGCCGCCGTGCTCTACTCGCGGGGCTATCTGGCCCACTGCCTTGCCGAGAAATCCCCGGCCCACATCTCGCTGCACTACACGGCGCTGGTGGCGATGTTCTACGCCATGCTGGGCGTGGTCCTTTCGGACGGCGGCTTCTCGTTCCTCTTTTTCTGGGAACTGATGACCGTGGCGTCGTTCCTGCTGATCCTCTTCGACGCCCAGCGGCGCGAAGTCCGGCGCGCGGCGCTCTCCTACCTGATTATGATGCACATCGGCTTCGTGCTGCTCGTCATCGGCTTCGTACGGCTCGACGCGGCCTGCGGCGCCGCCACGTTCGGCGCGCTGGGCGACTTCTTCCGCACGCAGCCGGGACTGCCGCTGCTGCTGGTGTTCCTGGCGGGCTTCGGCATGAAGGCTGGACTTTTCCCGATGCACGTCTGGCTTCCGGAGGCGCACCCCGCAGCCCCGTCGCACGTCTCGGCCCTGATGTCGGGCGTGATGATCAAGACGGGCGTCTACGGCATCCTGCGCGTGACGGCCGCGCTGGGCGAACAGCCCCTCCTGCACACCGCCGGAGTGATCCTGCTCGCGGCGGGCGTCGTCACGGGCCTGTGGGGCGTGATCCTCGCAGCCATGCAGAACGACGTGAAACGCCTGCTGGCCTACTCCTCGATCGAGAACGTCGGCGTCATCCTCATCGGACTCGGCGTCGCCGCGCTGGGCAAATCCTCGGGCAACCAGCTCGTCGCGCTGTGCGGCGTCACGGGCGCCCTGCTGCACACGCTCAACCACTCGCTGTTCAAGAGCCTGCTCTTTTTCGGCGCGGGCAACATCCTCTCGCAGACCCATACCACGTCGCTCGACGCGCTGGGCGGGCTTGCGAAGCACATGCCGCTCACGGCGATCCTCTTCCTCACGGGCACGGCGGCCATCTGCGCCCTGCCGCCCCTCAACGGCTTCGTCTCCGAACTGCTGATCTACCTCGGGATGCTCGACGGCATCGCTTCGGGCAGCAACGTACTGGCGTCCGCCGCCGGACTGGCCGCGCTGGCGCTGATCGGCGGACTCGTCGTCCTGGCCTTCACCAAACTCTACGGCACGGTCTTCCTCGGCTCGCCCCGCACCCACGAGGTCGCCGAGTCGTCCGAGGCCGACACCTTCCGCATCGCGGCGATGGCCCTGCCGCTCGCAGGCATCCTTTTCGTAGGGCTGTTCCCCCGGGCGGCCGTCTCGGCCGCGACCCGTGCCGCGGGCTTCTTCCTCCGCACCCCGGCCGACGCCGCCGACTGGCTGCTCTCGCCGCCGCTCGCCGCCGCGGGACGCACGGCTTGGATTCTGATCGCCGTGGTGTGCCTGCTGCTGTGGCTCCGCCGCCGGACGCTGCGCACGCGCACCGTCGCCAAGGGTCCCACATGGGGCTGCGGCTTCACGGCGCCGAACGTCCGGATGCAGTACACGGGCGAATCCTTCTCCGAAGGGCTTCAATCCATCGCCACGTCGCTGACCCAGAACAGCGGCCAGGGCTCCCCCGTGGGCAAAGGCGAAATCTTCCCCGCGGCCCACTCGTTCGACATCGGCCACCGCGACCGCATCGGCCGGCTGTTCGCCGCCTGGTGGGTCGAACTGCTGCGCGTGATCAACCAGCGCGTGATGCGCCTGCGCACGGGCAAGATCAACCATTACATCCTTTTCGCACTGGCTTTCCTGGGGCTGGTGTTCCTGTTGTCGGTATTTAACGCGATTTAAGATGGCAGCACTCAACACACTCCTTTTTCTGTTGGCGGCCCTGGCGATTCCGGGACTGATCAACCGCACCCGCGCGCTGCTCGCGGGCCGCAAGGGCATCCGCTTCGCCCAGCACCTTTACGACGTGCGCCTGCTGCTGCGCAAGGGCGCCGTCTACTCCCCCACGACGACCGCCGTGTTCCGCGCGGCCCCGTCCGTCACGCTCGGCACGGCCCTCGTCGCCGCGCTGTTCGTCCCCGTAGGCGACCTGCCGTCCGCGCTGTCGTTCGAAGGCGACCTGATCGCCTTCGCCTACCTCCTGGCTCTGGGCCGCGTGGCCCTCATCCTCGCGGCGATGGACACCGGAAGCTCGTTCGAGGGCATGGGCGCCAGCCGCGAAGCCCTGTACGGCGCGCTGGTCGAACCGGCGCTGATGCTCGTCTTCGGCACGCTGGCCCTGCTGTCGGGCTACACCTCTTTCGACGCGATCTTCTCGGGCGACGCCGTGAACGGCATGCAGCTGGTCGTGGTGCTGCTGCTGGCGGCCTACGTGCTCGTGAAGATCGTCTTCACCGAGGCCGGGCGCGTCCCGGTCGACGACCCCCGCACGCACCTCGAACTGACGATGATCCACGAAGTGATGTGCCTCGACTACTGCGGCGTCGACCTGGCCTATATCAAGATGGCCGGATGGCTCAAGACCGCCGCGCTGTCGGTGCTCGCCGCCGACGCCGTCGCCGCGACCTGCTGCCCCCGCTGGTGGGCGGCGGCCCCGCTCGCGGTGCTCGTCACGGGGCTTTCGGTGGGCATCGTCGAATCGACCCAGGCCCGCAACAAACTCGCCCGCAACACCACCTTCATCCTCACCGTCGCGGCGCTGGCCGTCCTCGTGTTCTTCACGGGCTACCTGCTGCAACTTAACATCGGTCTGCAATGATACTTCCGCTGATCATCCTCTACGTCGTGACGCTCGTCTATCTGGCGATCACCGAGCGTTTCCGCAATTTCGCCTCGCTGATCGGCCTTCAGGGGTGGCTGCTGTTCGCCGTCGCCCTGGTGCGGCTGCACGCCATCAACCCCGCCGAACTGGCCTTCATCTGCCTCGAAACCCTGCTTTTCAAGGGCATCCTCGTCCCGGGACTGCTTTTCGCCGTCATCCGCCGCACGAAGATCAACCGCGTCTCGCGCTCCGGCTCCACGCAGTCCGGCTCGCTGCTGCTGTCGCTCGTGGCGCTGGCCGTGAGCGCCTCGGTCACCTATTACATCGCCGACACGACCATCGACCTGGTGTTCTTCGGCGTGGCCTTCTACTCGCTGCTGAGCGGACTGATCCTGATCGTCATGCGCCGCCGGATCTTCTCCCACATGGTCGGCTTTCTGGTCATCGAAAACGGCGTGTTCCTCTTTTCGACGGCTATCGGCGTCGAGATGCCGCTGCTGATCAACTTCGCCATCCTGCTCGACATCCTCATCTCGGTGCTGATGCTGGGCATCTTCTTCACCAAAATCGACGGCAAGCTCCATGCCGACGACGCCGATTCACTCACCAACGTAAAGGACTGACGCCATGATCTGCTACCTCATTTTCAGCGTCCTCATCGCGGCAGCGGCCTTCACGGTCCGCCGCCGGAGCCTGCTGCGCCTCACGGGCGCGGCCTTCTACGCCGTGCAGGCGGCCTTCGCCGTTCGGATCGTCGCCGGAGGGCTTTACGGCGAGACCTCGGCCGTGTGGTTCGCCTTCGACGCCGCGGGCACGCTCTTCTACTGCCTGCTCTGCATCGTCTCCGCCTTCGCCTTTTTCCACTCGAAGGCCAGCCTCCACGACTGCGACCTGCGCCAGACCCGTACCTACGCGGGCCTGCTGATGCTCCTGACCACAGCCATCGCGGGAGCCTATTTCGCCTCGAACCTCGCCGTGACGTGGATCTTCCTCGAAGCCACCACGCTCTGCTCGGCGGGCATCGTCTACCACCGCCGCACGGCGCAGGCGCTGGAAGCGGCGTGGAAATACGTCTTCGTCTGCTCGACGGGCATCGCCATGGCCTACCTGGGCATCCTGCTGCTGGCCGCCGCCACCGACTGCGAGTCGCTCGACTACGCCACCGTCGCCGCCGCGGCCCCGGGCGGCAGCGCCCTCTACCTGAAGACGGCCTTTCTGCTGATCCTCTGCGGTTACAGCTGCAAGGCCGAGCTGTTCCCGCTCTACACCGTGGGCGTCGACGCCAACTTCGCCGCCCCGGCCCCGGCCTCGGCGCTGATCTCCACGGGACTGGTCAACGCCGGGTTCCTGGCGTTGCTGCGGGTCTACAAACTGCTCGCCGAGACCGAAGTCTTCCCATGGGTGAAATCCGTGCTGCTGCTCGTCGGCGTACTGTCGCTGGTGGTCGGCGCGCTGTTCCTGCGCCGCACCAACAACTACAAACGCTTCCTCTCCTACTCCACGGTCGAGAACATGGGCATCGCGGCCATCGGGCTGGGCATCGGGGGCATCGGGGTCTGGGCCGCCGTGTTCCACGTCGTCTGCCATACGCTCATCAAGAGCAGCCTGTTCCTCCAGATCGCCGTCGTGCGGCAGGTCTACGGCAACTACCGCATCAACCGCATCGGCGACTACATCCACATCAACCGCGTGGGGGCCGTGGGACTGCTCACGGGGATGGTTGTGCTGGTGGCCTTCCCGCCCTCGCCGCTGTTCCTCTCCGAGCTGATGATCCTCAAGCAAACCATCGCCGACGGCCGCTGGTGGCTCGTCACGGGCATCATGTTGCTGCTGTGCCTGGTCATCTACTTCTTCTGCTCGCGCCTGCTGCGCCTCTGCTACCAGCCCCGGCAGGACGAACTGCACCCCTCGGCGACCGACCGCGCACTGTCGTGGTCGGCGCTGTCGCTGCTCGCCGCCGCCATCGGGCTGGGGCTTTGGCAGCCCGCATTTTTCCGGGAACTGATCGACCGAATCGCATCGCTATGAATTACTACGTAACCGACAATACCGGCGCCTCCGTCGCGCTGAACGACATCCCCGAAGTCTCCTACGCCGCCTTCTACGAGGACCTTCGCGTAAAACTCTCCGACGCACGCTACCATGCGGCCCACTATTTCGCCCTCCCGTCGGGCGACCGCATGCGTTTCTTCTTGCTGCTGCTCGACGACGCCGAGCGCCGCGTGCTGATCACTTCGCACGCCACGGACTACTACGACGAGACGGCGCTCCCCTCGCTCACAGCCCTGCACCCGCAGATGCACCCCTTCGAGCGCGACATCTCGGAACGCTACGGCATCCGTTTCGACGGCATGCCGTGGCCCAAGCCGCTGCGGTTCCCCGCCGGGCGTTACGACCGCCGCAGTTCGATCGAGAACTACCCCTTCTACACGATGGAGGGACGCTCGCTGCACGAGGTCAACGTCGGGCCGATCCACGCAGGCGTCATCGAACCGGGGGCCTTCCGCTTCATCTGCAACGGCGAGCAGGTCCTGCACCTCGAAATCGCGCTGGGCTACCAGCACCGGGACGTCGAGACGGCCTTCGAAACGACCGCGAACCGCCTGCGGCAGATGTGCCTTGCGGAGTCCGTCGCCGGAGACAGCGCCGTGGCGCACGCCACGGCCTTCGCCCGGGCCGTCGAGAAACTCGCCCGCCGCGAAATCCCGGCCGCGCTGGAGTGCGAACGCGCCGCGGCCCTCGAACTCGAACGCATGGCGATGCAGATCGCCGACACGGGCGCTCTCTGCATGGACGTGGGCTACCAGCTGGGGCAGGTGGCTTCGGAGGCCCTGCGCACCATGACCATCAACACCACGCAGGCGTGGTGCGGCAACCGCTTCGGCAAGGGGCTGATCCGGCCCCTCGGCACCGACCACCCGCTGACGGCCGAAAAGGCGGCGATGATCCGTGCAAACGTGCGCGAAATCGCCCGCCGCTACGACCAGGTGCGCCGCGACATCAAGTCGTCGCCCTCGCTGCTGGCCCGCTTCGAACAGTGCGGCATCGTCCCGCGCGACGAGATGCAGCGCATCGGCGGCGTGGGTCAGGCGGCCCGCGCGAGCGGTCTGGCCCGCGACATCCGCACGTCGCACCCCTGGGGCGTCTTCGCCGGGGCGCTGCGCCACGAAAGCATCGTCAAAACGCATGGCGACGTGATGGCCCGGCTGATGGTGCGCTGCCGCGAGGTGCTGCAATCGGCCGGATACATCGACCGCCTGCTCGACCTCCACGGACAGGAATGCGGGAACGCCGGACACCCGCGCCCGGACTATGCGGCGCCGCTGGCCCCCTCGTCGCTCGCGTTCGGACTGGTCGAGGGATGGCGCGGCGAGACCTGCCACGTTCTCCTGACCGACGCCGAGGGCCGCATCGCCGCCCACAGAAATGAGCGCTCGTCCGGGCCGGCGGATGAATATCGTTACGAGAAGGATTTGGAGGCTGCCGAACGGTCCATCTGTTATGATCTGCCACAGAATTTCAATTACCGCAGTCTTGGGAAGGGAATTGTGTCGGTGGAGTTTGTTGCCAGGATCACGGAACAAAAGAGCGGTGACTCCCGTGTGTCCGTGAGGAAGGCGGTTTATCTGGATATACCGGGGGAGGGCGAACCGTCCATTTTTAATCTGAAGCCAACGGACCGGGAAATGTACCGGGTCAAAAAGGGCGACACGCTTCAGTCCATCGCTGAGGAACGGTACTGCGACACAGCCTTGTGGCCCGAGATTTTCCGACGCAACCGAAGCTATATCCGCAACGCGGACCTGATCTATGCAGGGCAGATGATTGTGATTCCCAAGACTGAGGCGGAGATTGCCGGGGACGTGATTGTGATACCGCAAAGGCGCGAGATCCCGGACGGAGACGAGGAGCTTCTGTACAGTGATATTTGTGAAATGGCGGACCTGGGTGGCGTGTATCAGCTGTCGGATGGGACCAGGGCAAATGTGGAGTGGAAGAATATTGAAGTGGGGGAAATGTCTGCAAAGAGCGGACAACAGGTGCTATATTTATCGCCGGAGCATCGCATGACATACTGGTTTATCATTGAAAACGGATCGGAGGAGACGGTTACGGATGTAAAAACAATCGCCCCCTTTTATACCGGGCGACTCAATGAAAATGTGACCGGACCCATCGATGAGTATCTTTACCGCCGGAATACCGCGCCGGAGGATGAGACGGTTGTCTGGGATCTGCCGCCGGAACAGGGACTGCCGGACGGGGAGATCCGCATGACCAGGGTGATCAGAATTGTAGATACGGTTACGGGGGCATACTTTGAGGAGGAGACTACCGTGGATCCGTCCCGGGAGCAGAAAGGACAGACATTATGACAGAGCTGAGTGTTGAACAGATTCGCAGATTCCGGCTGGCCGTCCATCATCTGGACAGAGTCTATGCAAATGCGGATATTCCAGCGGTTGTGGGTGCCTGCGGTATGCAGAACAGTCCGCCTGGCGCCTGGGAGACCGCGCTTTTTAACCGGGTTCCCGGGTGCAGCCAGGCGGAGATGGAGCGCTTGCTGTATGAAGAAAAAGTGCTGTTGCAGGCATGGAGCATGAGAGGGGCACCGCTGGTATTTCCGGCCTCAGAGAGCAGGACGTTTTTATCTGCGTTAATTGCCGGGGAAGGGGAACCCTGGATTTACACGCAGGGGATTGCCCTGGCGCTGGATTATTTGCAGATGGATTTTGAGGCGTTATTGGAGCAAATGGTTCAGGTGATGCCGCAGTTGGACGGCCGGCTGATTCTCAGCAAAACCGCGTTGGATCAGACGATTGCTGACTGGATGCTGCCGTTTCTTCCGGAGGAAAAACGTGAACTGTGGAATCAGCCCTCCATGTATGGCAGCCCGGATAAGCAGACTGTGGGAGGGGCGGCGGTGTCCTTTTTGCTCAGGCCCTGCGCTTATCTGGGGCTTGTGGTTTTTGGAGAGCGCTATGGAATCAGCCCGACGTTTACCTCCTACAAGACCTGGATGGGCCATGAGTTGAGGGCGGATCACCATGAGGCGGCAAGTACGCTGGTACGCAAATACCTGCACTGTTATGGGCCGGCGACTCCGGATATGTTTGTAACGTGGCTGGGGTGTTCGAGGAAACAAGGACGGCGCATGTGGGAGCTGGCTGCGCAGGATATGGAACCGGTTTCCGTGCTGGGAAAGCGGGCGTTTATCCTTTCCGCCGACCGGGATCAGTTCGGTTTGCCCGGAGAGTTGTCACGGGAACTGTTGTTGCTGGGCGGACACGATCCGTTTTTGGACCAGCGCGACTGGTTCATTTTACAGCCGGATAAGTCTCTGCACAAACAAATCTGGAAGCTGGTGACCAATCCCGGCGCCATTGTATGGCGCGGTGAGATTATTGGCGTATGGACCGGTAAAAAGTCGGGGAACAGAGGCCTGGAGTTTAAAATGACGCTGTGGGCGGAGCGCGGCCGGGCTATAAGGCAGGAATTGGAACAGCTGGCTGTCGAGTACGCTGCGTTTCGGGGGAAGGAGTTGGCGGGGATTGTCGTTGAAGAACCTCGTTAAACGTTATTCATTCAGAAAAAGAAAAGAAAGCATACCAATGAGTGAAAATTCGTTGGTATGCTTAATTATGCGCTAACTATGCGTTAAACTTGTGTATAATACCGTGTTTCGCGTATAGTTACATATTTCCTATATTATTCCAGCCCGTCCTGTATATTACAGTCAGCAACGCCGAGTGTAAGTTTATGCAAAACAGTGTTTAAAACGGACATTTCCGCCTCCATGCTTGCAAATTTAGCAGCGTTATCAATCTGATCTGGAAACATACGTTTATTACGTTCGTAGTCATGAGTAGTACGATCAAGACGCCGACTAATTGCATAACGAGCATACACAAGCTCACGAAAATCAAGATCAACTTTCATAGGATCACCGCCACAACGCAGGCAGTACCAGGACATGATGATTCGCGGCCGCCAGGTACTTGGTACTATGGGTAATCAAGGGAATGGGGATATTCCGGCCGCCAGGAATACCAGCCGGGCGGCGGTAATCCTGGCGGAAGATAATAGGTTCATCAAACCGCTGCTGATTCGACAAGCGCCGCAGTTTCAATATTACCCCAGCGGTTATAGGATACCTCAATGCGATCACCGATTGCAAAGTCACTGGTATCAACAGCTTCCTTGCAATAGAGCTTTTCGCAACGATTCCCGATGGTATTCTTATACTCAGAACCATCAATACAATACAAATTCGTACCGCGCACACGTTGACCGTTCTTTTTGGAAACATAGTCCAAACGCTCAATACCGATAATTTCAAACATGCTTTATCCTCCTTTAATCAAACAAAAAGTTATATGTTATCCCCGGCCCGAAGGCCGGGAGAGTAACCAATTAAGCAATCGGCGGGATATCCTCAGCCTTACCATCAAGATAATCAAGAAGAGCATTAATGCGCCCATAATAGAACCGGTACGCAATCATCTTTTCCTGATCATCAGCGCTAGTAACTTCCAACAAAGCTACAGCCGTATCCATCTTTTCATGTTCTAAAACCTTGCGTGTTAATCTAGCCACTATGCCACCTCCTTTTCATATAATTCACACATACAACGCACACAATATGCAAGTAAATAATCCTGAAGTCTCCAATACGATTCCATGCTAATAATGCCGAGTTTTTTACACATAGAAATCTGACCCGAAATAGAATGAAAATGATAATCTAAATCATCTTTAGTCGTTGATTCAGACATGACAGAAAAACTCGTCCACAACCAACACATTGCCTCTTTACGCAATTCTTTTCTAACTTCCTTTGACAATTCAACCATTTTTCGCTCTCCCTTCACACAATCAAACAATCACCTATTTTTTACTAGTAAGGAAAACTATAGATTTTTAGAAAGGAACATGCTATAATGTAAGCGCCAACGAACTTTATAACATGTTTTTATATCCCCTAAACCGGGAATACTGCACCCCTTAACCGTTCATCTATTTAATTTTCCTTACACCTATATTATACCTCTAATTATAGAGGTAGTCAAGCATTATTAGAGGTATTTTAATGAATTTTACATCTAAATTAAGAGATATATTAAGAACTAAAAATATATCAATATACAAACTAACACACGACATTGGAATAGCAGAAAATTCAATAAATAATTGGGAAAAAAAGGGATCACTACCGAACATCGAAACACTAAGAAAAATATGCGAATATTTAAGCGTATCAGCAAATTATTTACTAGACCTACCAGAAGATGGCCTAAACACAACAGAAGAGAATATTATAAAATCTTATAGAAAACTAACAACCATCAACAAAGGAAAATTAGAAGGATACTTAAACGCACTAAATGAAAAGGATTCAACCCATGACACGGAAGATCAAAGATTATACAGCTAAGTAATTATATAACCTACAAAAGATAATAATAGCAAAAAAATTAGGAGGACTTATAAATGGATAATAACGAATTATTAAACGCTATGCAAACAATGTTAAAAAGTGAATTATCACCCATCAAGGAACAATTAAACAACATCGAAAAAAGATTAGAAATTCTGGAAATTAAGCAAGAAGTAACACAAAATAAAATCGACAACTTGACTTTTAGAGTAGCAACAATAGAACACAATCAGAACAAAGAATTTAAAAAATTAAACGATGAAGTGGACACACTCATAGAAGTCATGGAAGCCAAGGGCGTACTACCGAAAGTCGAATAAGCAAAAAACGAGGGGAAGAGCACCAGCTATTCCCCTTTTAATAAATCTAAAATACTATTCTCCGCAAATTCCTTATACTTGTCTAAATCCATAAATTCAAGACGGCTGCACCAATTTTCCCAATGACCTGTTTTACTATCCAGATATTGCCGGTTAAATAGATCATACTCATAAAAACGCCAACCAGATAAATTCCGCAGAGAGCCGCTACCATCATCATAATCATACCAACACCAACCATCAGGAAGCCTTTTAGCAGCAACTATTTTTTTCCCCATTTTCTTACCGTTCCATTCTGCACTTTTTAAACAATGATATGATATCATTTATCGCAATGTAATCCCAGCCTGATAACCATTCCAAGGTACTCGTTTCACTTTCCGTTAACTCCAAACCTTCCAAAGAAGCAATTAATCTTTTATACTGTTTTTCCTGATTCTCCATAAAACCTCCCACTAAAAAATAAATCGAACTGCACTCAACAAAATCATATGTACCGGATAGATTGCATATTGCAACCAACGATTCATTCGCTTTCCAACATTGCCATCATAGCACCAAATAACGGCCATCGAGAGAGCAGCAGCACCATAATATTCCCAGGACATCAAAATGCACAATATACCGCAAAACCAAAAACGATTAACCGGGCTACCACGGAAATAATACATTGCCACAATCAACGCGATACCATACAAGCCATATTCGGCACCACATGACGCACCACAAGCAACGAGAAGCCCCACAAACGCTATTATACCATAACTTGATTGCCTATCAACTAAATAAAGGCATATAAGGCCAATAAACAATTCATACATCACATTCAAACGGCCAGTATTAAGGAATAAGCTATACGGTACTTGCGATACCACAGCACATACAAACAAGCGGAGCATATAACGATGTAAATCCTTAGTATGAATATAGCCCTCGACAAGCAAGAAGCAGAAGAGCGGGAAAGCAATCCGGCCAATCATCCGCAGCGGATAATAAAATACCGTACCGGACAGAAGCAACCCTACATGATCCAACAACATAGTCATTATAGCGACTATACGAATATCATAACTGCTAAACAATCCAAACATTTAGCGTATTCACCACCTTTTCAAATACATCCTGTGGGATCTCAACTTGTTTCTTTAACAAAATCGCTTTATACTTATTCTTTGTGGGCCTCGTCATTTGACGAAAATAAAAATCAAGGTCAGACGATGGAGTCTTACGCAAGAGCTGAACAAGGACTTTATCACTGTCTAATTCAATCATATCCCGCAAATATATCTGCGGAAACTTACAGGCCATTTCATCGTAGCTCAGACTATCCAACGTTATTTCAACCCGAGTAAGTGGATAATTCAAACCAGATTCAAGCTGTTTATTATAAACCTTAACGCGCCCAACTGAATCGACATTCCCAAGATATTCCGTAAAATCCATTTCCGATTTATAGAACTGGGAATACTTACGACTATCTTTAAGCAACTGAACATCAGACCGCAACATGGGAACATCCATAGCAAAATCATAACGTTTTAAGTATGTATGCAGCAGATACTTTTGCAGCAGCTTCCACACGTCCAAAAACACGCTCTTTACCCGTTCGCAAAAGGACACATAAGACATATCGTCCAGTGAAAAAGGATTATGTAACGATCTTACGAACCCTTCACCGTAATGCACATCACCCAAGATTTTATTAGGATTGAAATCCAACATACCCTTTACACTATCGCCAGAAGAGGAACCATTAAAGCCAACACCCAATGAAAACGAATGTCCTTTAGTCCCAAATACAAACAAATGACGATAACTAAAATCCTTATACGATTCATAGTAGGTATATCCGATGATTCCGGATAACTCATCCAAAAACTTATTAACAGCTTTTGGAGAAAGAAAGGAAAGAGATAATCGAATTGAATCTATTGTGTACACATTTCCAAACTCAAAAACCGGCTGGTAATACATCAACATGAGAGCACCTCCAAAAAGGTTTAGAACCTAACCAAGTGTAAAAAAATTTTACGGTGTTTGCCCCTTATTAGACAGGGGGCAAACAATCATGATCATCATCGGCCGACACCTCCAAGAGCCCGGGCATAGCCACGGGCTCTTTGCGGCGCCAGCAGCAGCGGGAGAGTAGCAGAGCAAATTTTTGCTTATATGTACACAATTCAATAGGCGTATAGTCAAATTGATGAGGTTTAAGCGCGGGCGCTATATATGTATCAAAATACTTTGCATAACGCGGTATATACGTGATCTTACATGATCCCAACCAAAAGAGCAGGAGCGGTTGAAAACGCATATCATCAACCAACTTTGATTCACCAACCGTATTTTTATCAGCATGTGAAATAGTAATTTGTTTAACAATTCCACGAGCAATCGAAACACAATTAAAAAGATTCGTAACAAGATACATACGATCTGTTAAATCCCTTAACTTTTTATCTATATCAAAACTCTGCGAAAACAAATATACAGTGTGTTTATAATGTCTCTGTAATTTGAAGTAATCCCGAACTTCATTACTAAAATTCTTAAAATTCCGATTATCCCAAACCATTCCAACCTCATCAACCATAATCACTGATTCAGGCGGAAAAGCAGCAATACCAATTATATCGGTATCAAAATAATATGTACCAGGAATGCCGGGAACATTACAGTAAACAGGCCGTTTCTTACGATTATATTTAATCGATAATTTGACCATCAACGTAGTTTTGCCGGAACCCTTTTTACCGAACACCATAATGAGTTTATAAGGATTCCTATACTTGATCATATGATAAACAATAAAAATGGACAAACTTAAAAAAGCTATGAACCAAAATAGCATAAAATCCCCCTTATGATCTGTACAACAGACAACACAACAAGCGCAGCCAGCAACACAAAAAACATATCATGATCAATTACGGTTAAAGGATAAATAAAAAAATCCCAAAATAAAGATAACTGTGCCATAATACCTCCAGATTGATTAAGCGGGGAAAAATCCCCGCCTAACAATTAGAAACTACCATAGATACGCGCCAACACACCGACAACTGCGCCGACAAAAAACACGGCCAGAGAAAGCAGGATAATGGGTTTATCCAACATCCAGGAAAGAAGGTTACCTCCTTCTTTCAAAAACCAAGCGAAAACCTCAGAAAACGTAGTCAGAGTATCGCTGAGCGTACCAGCGCCGCTAGATTCACTAGCATAAGCCGTAATCGGCATAGCAACAGCCACCAAACCAGTCGCAACAGGGACAGCGCGATATTTTGCAATCGCATTTTTCAGTTTCAACATAAAACAATCCTCCTTAAAATATTTTTTTAAATAATCTTATTAACTTGCACAACAATGGCAAGAAAATAACACCCACACCAAGTATCTTTCCATCACCTAGCAGAAAATCAATATACTGACGCATACATGGCAATAGACCATCATTAAAAACCTGAGAAAACACGTCAAAAGGCATATATTCACCACCTTAATATCAGCAGCTTTAATATTTCCGCAAAGAAAGATATAAGAAATAATAAAAACACTGCGGCAACAACAATCAACAATGGTTCAAATTGCATGGGAACTACAATTCCTAATATTTCTTGTAATTGCGTAACCATAATATTAAAACACCTCCTAACGTAGTGAACAGGATAATATATTGTAATGTCTGAGACACATAAAATGGATGGTAATACTTATTTACGATAATCTCTCCATATGACGTATCATAGGTTAATCGACCACCAGACCAATAATAGTTACGCATATAGTTAGGGGAACCATAGTTCTCTAAAGTTGAAAAGTTATTTCCCAAGCAAGGCGTTAAATAGAAGAGCTGACCGCGCGTTTCATAAGGATTAAAATTGTCACTCACAGCACGACCTTGTATATTGGAAGCTGACATATTCCAAAGCCGATTTTTAGAATCAATAAATAGACTATCTATATATTCAGGCGGAAATAATAAAACATAATCAGTACCATTAAAAGAAACATCGAACCGCAGCACATTAACAAAATTTTCCGTATTGCCAAGCGCATACGGTAAGACAACATCATCAAAACCAGTTGTTTCGCCTTCATAACCATCAATATCAAACGACGATATTTCCAAGGAATCATCCGGAAGAGCCTGCGACGCTGTAGCAACACCAGGACCAGACATACTGTCACTAATACCAATAACCTCAACCAAAATACGTTGCAATAATTCATCACGGTTCATTCCCTCCACATCATCCAAATAGAAATCAGGGCGATCAGAGAGGGCAGAAGAGGGGGACGCAATTTCCGCATCTGAAGGAGTAGCCGCCGCATATGCATTACAATATATCAACAACGAAAAAATAAAACATATAGCAAGCGAAAATGCATATTTCATATTAATCACCAAAATTAACAATCACAACACGGATTACCAGCGACAGAATCAAAATAGCAACAAGCACATTTTCAAGCGTAAATCCACCCAAATCAGTATATCGAAAAATAGAAATAATACCTGAAAACACATCAATTACAAAATCAAGAAACGATGATAGCAAGAAATCAACTCCCTTTATTTAATATCTGGAAAAGAATAGCAAGTGCCAAAAAACCAAGGGCAGCAGCAACCAAAAACGGCGGAAGATTCTGCACAACCTCAAATAAAAATACCTGAGCTTTAAAAACGAGCTGGACAAGCCCTAATAACATCTGAAAAAGACCAACTACAAAATTAACTATAGTAGTAACAAAATTAGCGATTGACTCAAAGAATTTAAACATCTAATCACCGCCTTTAAACCGGTAAATACCAATCACAATAGAAGCGATCGACACAATCAAAGTCAAATTAATAACGTCTTTGAAACCGCCGCTATTATCATATAATCGTTGCATAAACGTACTACAAAGCAAAATAGGCTGCATGTAATTATCCAAGGATTGATTAAAATTTATATCATCAAGCGCATGATTCACTTTATCCATCACTTGTTTCTCAGCATTATCATATTCCGTCAAACTATTATTAAGCTTGTCATTTTCAGCATTTAAAGCAGAATTATCATAACCATTTGTTATCTTTTCTGTATTCTCATTATTGTTATTTATAATAGTCGTTGTATTGGATTCCTCAGCAGCGATAATATCCTCTGTATTCTGGCGGTCAGCGTCCATTTGTTCCTCAATCGCGCCAGTTATCAAGCCCGTGTTTTTGTCATCGTTGGCAAGCTGAGGAACATGCATGAGATTGAACATTTGATCCCAAAGAGCTTCTAGCTGATTCGATATTGTTTGAACAATCTCTTCCAATGTATCAACCATTTTGGAAGTATTAAGAGCGGTATCTGAAACAGCATTATCTGATGTATATGCACCACCAGCACCAGTATAAGATGGAGATTCCGTAGTTTTTTCAAAATAGACTGAGACATATCCACCATAAGGCAAATTAGCAGTAGTACCAGATTTAGGATATACACCAATATCCAACTGCTGTGCACCCCCTAAATCAATAACCTCAGATACATTCCAATCACCCGAAACCTGAGACACATCAATCAAATATGATGAAGATTGTGTCGCAGCATTCGTATTTTCCTTTTGACTCCAAAAATAACCACCATTATATTCAACGCCTGTATTACTTGAAAAACGAACTTTTATACGATACCTCCCAAAAGATGGTAATCCAGACTTAGAAATAGATATAAAAAACTGATTCACAGAAGCACAATCCGATGGTAACGCCAAACTAGCATAATATTGAGAATTAAAAGGAACTTGCACATATTTTACAACACCTGACATATTAGAATAACCAACGCCCAAAGAAAGAAAAGAAGCTGGAACCGTCGATTCAAAACCATCCAATTCACCAGCATTCATAAGAACAGGACGTTCAATAGAATCAAAATCATCCAATTCAACAAAATCATCCATGGGCCATGCATTACTTGAAGTAGCCATTAACGCATTAGAAGAAGTAGCCGAAAACGCAAAAGAAAGCATGGACGAGAAACAGGAAATAGCAGCAACCACTAAAATCATGCATAATAATTTCCTTGTTTTCATCATCCATACCTCCCAAAATATTAATCAATATTTGGAAAATATAGTAAAATATTTAGTCAACTATGCGTTAAACTTGTGTTTCGCGCATAGTTTCAACAATCCCCATTTATTACCAAATCCCCCACAAAACCTCATCCCCGCTTTCATCCGGGTCGTCCGGCGCATAGGTGTAGACCCATTTGGACTGTAAATCCCCCTCATCTTCATTATAAAAGGCTACGGCGGCGGAGGTGATCCCCGTTCCCGAATAGTCCGGGGCGGACGGAGTGCCGAAGGCCCATTTATCCTTCATCACGCCGTTGGCGTCAAAGGTGTAATACCGGCCATTGATCTGCTTCTTTGTTTCCCGGTAAGCCTTACCATTACTTGTCCGCAGATAGAACCATTCCTGGGAATCATAGTCCCCATCCCCCTCATCGTTCATCTCCTCATCCGGCTCAAGATACTGCCAGCCGGTATGGGCAAATCCTTCATTTTCCGTGCCCAGATAATACCAATCTGAATTATCCCCGTAGGTCTGCCAGCCGGAAAGCATATGGCCGTCCTCGTCAAAGAGATAGACCTTTCCATCGATGGTCTTTTTGGTATCCGCACAGGCCTTGCCCGATGGCCCGAAATAATACCAGACAATGGTTACAGGCTCATCGCACAACGCTTCGCTGCCGGGGTTGTTGGGAAATGAGACCCATTGGTTTGTGACCATTTTTCCGTCCTCATCCACATAGTAAATGTCGTCATTGTACTCTACCAGAGCGCTGACGGCCATTTTTCCCTCATTGTCCAGATAATAATGATGCTGGCCTGTTTTCTTCCACACATCTCTTAAATAATTGCCGTCCTTGTCAAGATACACCCAGTCTCCGCTCTTCTGCTGCCATCCTGCGGCTGCGAGGGAAACCGAAGCTGTGCCGGCGGAGAACAGAACCGTTGCAGATATCAGCGTAATGACCATTTTTTTTCTATACATTCACAGTACCTCCCATATTGATTAAGCCTCTCCCTGCGAAGAAAAGGCAGGTTGCAATGGATAACGGTTGTAAGTCAGCTTATACCCATTGCGGCCCAGATTATCCCGGTCGAATTTTTCCCGGATTCGCTCCGCTATGGAGTCTGTCTGCAAATCCGTTGCGTCGCAGACCATGATCAGGAACTGGCAGCTGCTGTATCGGGTGAATACATCCCCGGAACGCAGGGAATATTGGATCATTTCATGGAGGGAATCCATCAACGGCCCGATTTCCTGAAGCACTGGGAAATCACCGCCTTCGTCCATCAGTGTGATCAGTATGGTATAGACGCTGGATTTTGCCCTTCTCAGACGGCGCTCTACAAAACGGTAAATATTTACAAAGTTATCAAAATCCTGGCAGTAAGCGCCATTCGCCTGACCGGGCTCGGACAGCTCACGGCTAATCCGTTTTATATCGATTTCCAGACTCCGGTCAACAGGAGAACGGTCCGGTCCGGTTTCTCCGCTCCTCTTCCGCTTTCTCCGGGCCGCCTTCTCCTTCAACAGGCACTGGTCCGCACGGTCAAACAGGCGGCTGTAACTGTCCCCCTTTTGATAACAGCTTCCGCAAACCGTGAGGGACAGACTGCTTTCCATAAACTGGGAACGCGGCAGATCCCGGAAATGCTGTTCGATCTGACGGCAGCGGGATTCCACAAAATCGGGCCCTTGCCGGATCGGCATAAAAATGACAAACTCATCTCCGCCGATGCGCCCAATGACATCATTGCACAGCGTCATGTCTGTCAGCGCATGGGCTATTTCCTGAAGGACACCGTCGCCCGCCAGATGGCCGTAACGGTCATTGATTGCTTTAAAATGATCTACGTCGATCACAAACAGTACGCCGCACTGCCGTTTTGACAGCAACTCATTCACTTTTTTCTCCACGGCCATCCGGTTATACAGACCGGTCAGCCAGTCCGTTTCAGCCAGATGGCTCAGGCGTTTGTTTTCCTCTAACAGTGATAAAAACGCATCATTCATAGCTTACCTTCTCTCCTGCATCGGATTTGCGGGTGCCGGATATGAGACATCCGAAATCGACCTTGCGGCAAATGTCACAGTAAAAACAGTTCCCTTCCCCGGCGTGCTCTCCACCTCCACGGTTCCGCCCATCGCTTCCACGGTGGTCTTGACAATATACAGTCCCAATCCGCTGGAACCGTCCCTTTCTCCCCGCTCATGGGATACCTTGTAGAACCGCTCAAAAATATGGGGAATATGGCGTGCTTCGATTCCCTCCCCGGTATCGGCCACCTGCAATCGCGCCAGATCGCCTTTCTTGTGGATGCTCAACGCGATGCTGCCGCCCTTTGGCGTGTGGCGCAGGGCGTTATAAACCAAGTTATCCAGCACACTCCATATTCGAATACTGTCAATGTGAAGCTCCGTTCCCCTGTCGGCCTCCAGTCGGAAATCAAGTCCCTTATCCTGGATAAGATCGGCGTATTTGCGGGCGATCTCTCCCATAAGACGGTCAACAGAAAACCATTCAATCCGATAGGTTAC
>ERZ773260.837-NODE-837-length-43068-cov-27.074908_pt1 | contig 43068 bp, 45 predicted proteins | sample MGYA00511387_ERZ773260 | MGnify/ENA primary metagenome ERZ773260 (study PRJEB29015, sample SAMEA2737745) | human gut metagenome | biome: human gut; feature: human-associated habitat; material: faeces | place: China | collected 2012 ...
CCAGGCTACCGTTTCCGACCTTGTCGAAGTGTTCAAGCTCTGCGGATATGCCGGTGAGCATGAGGTGGTATCTTCCGGTACCCCTTCTGTCAAGAGGAATTATGTATACGGCCTTTCCGGTCTTTCCGAGCTGTTCGGCTGTTCAGTTTCCACTGCCCAGCGTATCAAGAGCAGCGGTATCCTTGACGGTGCCATTGTGCAGTACGGGCGCCTCATCGTAGTTGATGCCGACCTCGCTCTGGAGCTGATGAAGGCCTGCCACCGACAATGACGCATTTCCGTTCCCTGGATTTCACATGAGGGAAAGCATGCCGGCTGTCTTTCTCCGGTGGAGGTCGGAGTATCGGGCTTGAGGAGTATTATAAACAGTAAATTATCAATATCATGATTATGAATATAAAAAAAATAATTTTAATGGAACTTGGCATGGCTGTCATCGGCCTTGTAGGTATATTGGCTTATAAAAGGCCTGTAAAGAGACACGGGCAAACAAGAAAAACGCCTATGTCTAGTAATAGTAATGTGAGAAGTGATACGGATCCCGTCATCTCCCGAAGGCATTCCAGAACCAGGATTGCCCGTGGCATGGTGAGAGAATGGTATCTGGCGTCGAAGAAAGGGATGACCCATAGGGAAATCACCGCTATATATGACGTATCATTGGTAACCGTGGACCGCCATCTGGCTGGGAAGAGCGGAAAGAAAGCCGCCAAAGTGAAGAAGGCATCAGTCTCTCCCACACTCCTGATGATCGACCGTGAAGTTGAAATATAAAATATCAATCAAAAAATATGAATTATGAGAAACAATTTTTCTAGAACACATTCCTCTGCCAGAATTGATGCAGGTGTGGGAATAGGACCGGGAGGAGTAAATGCAAGGTATAAAGGTGAAATTTCGACCTTTTGGAAAATCAGTGGCTGCATTGTCGCCGGAATTACAATTCTGGAACTCGTCCAGGCCATAGCCAGGAAAAAGTCGAAAAAGGCTAAGATTGACAACGAGATACTGAAAAGCGTAATCAGGAAGGATGAGGCATGCGAGAACAGCAGGATCAAAAAGGACGAGGCCGAACAGCAGTGCGACCTTGATATCCGGAAAGCAAAAGGGCTCAGCCAGGTAAAGATTGACGAGACGCGTGCTCTGCTTGGAATTCGCCGGGAGCTCGATTCAATGGGGAAAAATACGGGGCAAGAGCTGAACCCGCACGGAGAGAGCAGCCTTGGAGAGTGGCTGCAATGGTTCAACCGGGAATGCCCCATGCCGTGCTACTCCGCCATCCCCCACATCAGTATCATTCTTGACGGCTGTCCTGAAGGTTTCAGGCCTGCCATGCTCTTCCATCTGCTCGGTGGCTACGGTGCGTTGGCCTTCTCAAATGTACGGGCAAGATATCTGGACGGACGGTATCATTCACCCAGCCTGCAGGTAGTTATCGAGGGCAAGCAGGGTTCCGGAAAGAGTGTGTTCAAGGACGTGTATGAGCAGGACCTCTTTCAAAGGGTGGTCATGGACAACAGGCTAAAATCCAGAACCGGCAGGACAGACCGGATTGTCCAGATAGTGGGTACCGACATTTCAAAGGCAAGGCTGATGGAGGTCATCGCCAACAGCCGGGGTCTTTCCCTCTATGCGATGGAAACGGAGATCGACACCATACGGAAATCCGCTTCGAAAGGTGGCGGACTCTCGAGTGACCTGCTACGCAAGGCATTCTCCGGTGAGACTGTCTCCCTGGACAACAAGCATACCCGTGATGATTGCCGCGGTGATTTTTCTGTCCGTTTGAACTATACCTTCACCGGTACTCCCGGAGCTGTCGGACGCTTCTTTACGGATGAGGACTACGAGAACGGCACCGCCTCCCGTATCTGCTTCTGCGCGATTCCCGAACAGGACCGTTCAGTTCCCGAGTTCGATCTGCCGGAGGGTGAGGAACTTGAGAGAATGCGCGACCAGTTAGGGGAATGGCGGGAGAAATACTGCCTCAGGACTGCGGAGGATGGCACGGACATTCCCGCCGACGAGTATCTTACCGACCTCTCCTATGTACATGGCCCGCTGGGCAACTGGATCGGGGAACAGAAGAAGGCTGATGACAGGATGAGGAGAATGGTCTCCCCCCGTATGGCCACCGTTGCCTTCCATGCCGCCATCGTGCTGCACATGCTCGCCGGAGAGCCGGGAGAGGACAATCCGAAGATGCGCAAGGCAGTCTGCAAACTGACCGTATATATTGCCAACCACTGCATGGAACGTTTTCTCCACAAATACTATAAGGGAGCATATCCGGAGATGGAGAAAATGGCCGACTTACCCCAAAAACGTAAGCTGACGGACGAGGAGATCGAATGCTGGTATCCTCTATGGCATACTCCCGGTGAGGACGGCCAGCCGTTGGGATACGGGAGGATAGCAAAAATGATCGGAGTGGACCGGGACAGCGTAAAAAATGCTTTCAAAAGATATGAGAGAAGAAACGGTTTGAGATGAAACGAACCAAGGAGGGTATACGAAAGGTGCCCTCCTTTTTCTTTTTTCAGGGGGAGGTAAATATCATCCGCTGGTGGGTAAACTCTATATTTCAGGCGGGTAAACGTTCAAAATGCGGCTCCTTGGAAAATACAACATGATACGACTTTTTGAATTGAATATTAATTGGTTAAGTGACGAAAAACTATCTATCCTTAGAGTGTGTAAAACGCTACCCACCTATACATAATATAAACATAAGAAAAAAGACTGACTTATCATGCCCCACAGAACGGGCATAGTACGGCATGAATATATAAATATTTTACATTGTTCCATTCCCCTAAATAGTCATATATCCAACAGTTCATCTACAGCCAGAATTGCCAATGATGGATAGAATGAATGACGAATGCAGAGTCCAGTTGCCGGATTAGTTCCCATACTGATACTGAGATAACCCTTCTACCAATGATGAACTTATATCCTATACTCATCGCTTCTTTATGACCAGCCCTCGTATTAAGTATTTATCCTTACCGGCTGAATGATAATATCCCTTCAGTTTCATACCTTAATACTCCACAAGGCAAGGTACATGAACGGGCAATGGATAGACGTGCCTGAAGTAATGTGGAGAGAGGTTTATATTTCCTCCACCTGTTTTCCGGCACTGTCATAAGTTTGCCCGTCGATTATAGCCGCGAAGTAACCATATCAGCTCTTCAACATTATACTTCCATCCAACTGTCCAAAATGAAGCCGGTTTATCGGATTGTTGCTTGTATATAACTTATTGGAACAATATATAGGGCAAGAGGGGGTGAAGGTAGTATTCCAGAATTAAGCCTCAGTATCCCGCAATGAATGAAAACAGTACAATTTTTCTGTATAACCAAACCGCTATTGGATGAGTCAGAATGTATCACTTTTTTTCTCTATAAAATCTTTCTCTTTTAAGTAATTTCCCTAATTCTGGCAAAAAAAGTTGATTCTGGGATATAATATTTCCCCTTTCGTTTGTTGTAGGCTCACGCTGCCTGAGTGGATATTGAACTGTAGTATAACTGATATATAGCCTGCCTCTTCGGCTGACCGCAAATGATATATAGGGGCGCTCCGGTATAGTCATTTAATGGTTACCTCTGTCAGTCAATAGTGCCGGAAGTATCGGTGGAAAGATATACACTGTAAAGGTTTGACAGAGGGATACAAATTCAAAAGGGTACAAATTCTACATGCATTATAAGTGTAAGTTATACAAATGATTAGAAAATATAGAGGAGGCCTATAATTTGTAGCCTTCAACGACATCTAAGACCACCAGGTGATTTCAGACCGATAAACAATACAGAGAGTGGTTCATTTCAAGTGGTCTCCGCATTGGTTACATCATTGTCATACTTTTCCATTCTGGGGCTTCCTGACTGCGTCCTGAATGACAAAAAGGGAGGTCAAGTCCCATCGTGAACCTTAAACATGAAAAAGTACCGTGACGCTGGATATATTTGAGCGTTATATGATTCTATATATAAAATCCATTATGGAAACCTATAAGACCAAAAAAGAAGAAATGAGATCTTATCGTAATTACAGTGCCACAAATGGCAGGATTGTACGGGAGAGTGATGTGAGTTATTCCGATAAGCAAAAGTATGACATTGATGTGATTATTCCCTTTATTGCCAAGAAATTTGAGAATGGCATTTTAAGTTAAGGGCCCGAATCGGTTCAGATAACTTTTTCAGGAGATTGACAATTGAAATCTCATTAGCTTAATCTTTATGAGCTTATCCCCGAAGAGCCCACTTCCAATGATATTAAATCCGGGAATAAGGATATTGTACATTGTTATTTACAGAGCATTGTGTAAAAGAAATTTTAAGAGAGAGAACGGAAAGGAAAGAACAGGCTTCCTGCGTCAGCCTAAACCCCACAATACACATTTTCTCTCCTTCTGTACTATTGGGGTTTTGAGCGAAGCGATGTCCCTCCTCCTTTTTTCTACCTCTTCTATTATAGTAAATCTTAAAAAAATAGAGGAATACAGACTTTCAAATCCACTGATTCTCTTAATAATAAGAAAAGTATGGTTATACAAAATTAATTTCAGAAAAAATGAAAAAAGAAAGACTATCAATTCCGAACGTACATTATCTTTCCCAGTGGCCCGGCCTTGACGGGGCACTGAGGCAGTTCGGGAAAAAGATTATTGTAAACAAGATTGTGTGTGGCTGTGGAATGACAAATTACTATCTTACAGACTGTACTATACCGGTCATTCTTGCAAGTCCCAGAAGGGAGTTGATTACCAGCAAGACAAAGGATTCATTAACCGGACACGCATATTACTTTGACCGGAGTGATCCGGCCATTGACCTGAACATTTCCAGGAACAGAATGCAGGACTATATACGCAACGGGGTCAGGGATGTGCCGAAGATAATGTGTACGTACGACTCTTTGGGTGAAGTGGTCGATTGCCTGACCCGATGGAATCTGATTGACCGGTTCACGATAGTCGGAGATGAAATGACCTGCATCTTCACCGACGCACCGATGAAAGGCGCCAAGTCTATGGAAATTGTCAACCTGTTTGGCAGGCTTCCAAACCGTTGCATCTTTATCACTGCAACGCCATTGAACGAAGTGTATCTTGATGAAGTGCCCGTATTCAAGGATATGACCTATGTGTCTTTCGATTGGGCACCGGAAAGGTTATTATATGTGCATCCCATTATCCAGCAAATGGGCAGCACAAGGCAAACCGTCCGGGATATAATAAACGACTATCGGCAGGACGGCTATTTCCAGAAAAAGATGAATGCGCCCTACCCGTCGACAGAGGCGGTGTTCTATCTTAACAGTATGACGGACATCCTCAAAATCATTGCGGACAACAAACTTACTCCTGATGATACCCGGGTTATTTGTGCCGATAATTACGAAAATGCAAAAAACTTAAGAAGAATCGGTTTTGAGATAGGTCACTTCCCGGGTAGGGATGAATATAAGACAGAAAACAGGACCTTTACTTTCGCCACAAGATGTTCTTTTGAAGGAGCGGACTTGCATTCTGACTGTGCGTGTGTCTATATTTTCTCCGATTCCAACAGGGATAATCTCAGCCTTGACATTTCCATTGACCTGGTCCAGATCATTGGCCGTTGCAGGACCTTTTCCAATCCTTACCGGGATGAAATCAGGTACTATTATAAGTGTAAGGATGCCGAGGACATTGATTTAAATGAGGCAACGAATACTATCAATCACAAGACGGATGTTTCATATAAGCTTTTTCAATACTATCAGAATGTGTCAGATCCGGATGTGCTTGATATTGTCGAGGACGCACAGACAGGAAAAAGGCCTTATGGAAAAAACTATCTGACTGTATTCGAAGATGTCGGCGGAGAGCGGAAGGTAGGCATAAACCATCTGGTCAGACTTGCAGAATTGAGAGCCATAGACATCAAGAAACAATATAGAAGCAGGAATGCCCTGCTCGCATTGCTCAAAGACAACCGGATAGTTGCGCGGGACCTTTATGAGGGGTTTGACCCGATGCTTGCCCGATTCCTCAATGAGATTGACAAGGCACCGACTTATAACGACAGGATCAGGATATATACCTCAGGGTGTCTCAGCAGCCAGCAACTGCGGCAATGGGCTGAAGCATGCCCGGATATTCCAAGCCGTTATAAAGAGTACTATAATGTTTTAGGACCGGAGGTTATACGGAATTTGAACTATGACAGGAAAAAATTGGATTCGGAGCTGGATTTTCTGAATGCCAAAGAGAGGATTGCCGCAGAACTTAGGAAATCAATTCTGATCGGCAAGGAATATACAAACAGACTTCTAAAAGCCATCCTGCAATCGGCCTATCAAAAAAATGGTCTGGCCAAAACAGGATTTGCAAAACAGATAACGATGTTTTTCCCAAAATCCTATCCTACAAAAGTCGTAATTGACGGGAAAGAAAATAACGGATATAGAATATATGAGTAAATTGGAACAATATGTGTCGTGGTATAGCAACATTCTGGATACCACTTCAAGGCAGACGGCAACGATTGAATCCCTGTTGAGGTCGATCAGGACTGGCGGGCAAAACCATCAACTTGCAGAAAAAATCCGGTTAATCCGGGCAGATCCCTCCCGACGCTCCGAATTAAAAAAGAGACTTCAAGTAATCATGTGGCAAGGAATATTCTCGCAAAGGAATAAAGCCGGAATGCGACAATTATCCGGAGTCATGTGCATTGATATTGACCATAAGGTAACGGAAGAACTTCGATACCTCAGGCATATACTTTCACAAGAGCCATGGGTGTTGGCATATTTCACGAGTCCTAGCGGGGACGGTCTGAAAGTGCTTGTCCAGTCACCGGTCACGACACCGGAAGAATATGAGAATTGCTATGCGCAGGTCATTGAACATTTCAAGCTTCATTACCACTGTGAGGTAGACCAGTCCTGTCGGGAGTATTCCAAAGCCTGTTATGCCAGTCATGACCCGGATCTGTATGTGAATGACAATGCACAGGATTATCCCTTCCGCTATAATCCTGATTATGACGATAAACGGGCAGGCGACCAAAACAACCCTGTACCTTCGGGGATAAGCCGTTTTGAAGTCCATCAGCCGACAGTGGCAGAATCATTTGTCAACCGCTTGAATTCACAGGTCAATTCACTGACTGATGAACAGATTCTGAATATATGTGACTTGAAATTTCACAGATACAAACAGAATTATCAAGTTGGAAATCGCAGAAATTCCATCTTTCAACAAGCGGCGGTCTTATGCAGGGCAGGAATTGAAAGTGTAAAAACGTTGCAATATCTGGAAAGCGTATTTATTCCCGCAGGCTCTCCTTTGCATGAAATTCAGGCGGAGGTTTCCAAAGCCTACCGGACCTATGGAAATCTGTTCGGTTCCGAGCGGGGTAATTATAAAAGCTATAATGAGTACAAGAAACAGAGGTCTGTTTAGGGGTGGTGCATTATCCTTGACAATAATATCCACGAGCCTCTAAATGTAACTCCGACAGCCCTTGTCTCTCAATTCCTTGGATGTGAATTTCTCCCTGGCCGTCACGCGAGTGACGGTCTCTGTTTCTGTCGATTTGTAAATCAGTTATACAATCAGGATACGTTTGAAAAGCGCGTTTTTTTTATGTGTGTAAGTTGAAGAGGGAGAATATGCGGATGATGGCCCAATGAAGATAATAGCCGGGACTGAGGGAGTGGATGTAATTATGGTCCGGAGATTGAAAAAGGAGTTCGGGCTGTAGGAGGTAAAGGATAAGGGAGACCGGGATGTTTACTGTTTACCTTTTCTTTCCGGCCTGTTGAATAAAGAATAGCCCGAAGAGAAGAGAGGAATTGGAATTGAATGAAGGGGCTGTGGTTGGTATTAATGAGAGATTGAATAAGAGAGGCTACTACGTACCCTGCCAGAGTGGAGGGAGAAGATTTGTTTTGTTTATTTTCTTCTTCTCACTTTAGTAGACTGCGAAGCTGGTCTACTCTTCTATATACTCATTTATTATATCCCCCCCTTAAATGTAAGATTATGGCAGAACAAGATATTAGGGAAGACCAGATGACTGTAGTCAGCAGTGTAGACTATGTAAGAGGAATGAAAGGGAAAGATAGTGTGTTGATTATTCCTTCATCTCTAATGACGCAAAGAGGCATATTACATAAATCACTCTCCCTTTCTCCAGGAGAATAGTATGAATTGCCCTATGGCTCCGGATTGATTATGATACAAAATGCCTCTATATCGTATGGAAAGGCTGTTGCGACTATCTTAGGAGATGGAACTGGGATTGTGATAGCTGAAGCTGGGGGGATTAATTTCTTCTCAGAAGTTGAAGACCGTATCTGCGTATTTAGCAATAAGGCTGGCGCTAAATATGTTATCAAAAACACAAAGAATATCGCTCAAATTGTTGCTTTTACATTTATAGAATAAATCTATTTAGTTTACCAAATAGGAAGAGGTTTTCTTACCTTATATTTTTCCGTCATATCCTTTGCCCATTAAATATGCAATGTTATGGCAGAGAAGCAGGATATAGCAATGAATGAGTTTCCGATAAACAATGTAGCGGACTATCTGTATACTGAGAAAGGGAACAACCAGCAGAAGGTAACTCCTACAGATTTGGTGAAGAGTTGTGGATTTTTTAGATTAGACAAAACTATTACTCCTGGAGAAACGTATGAGCTGCCCTATAATTCCGGATTAATTATGGTTCAAAATGCCTCTTCTGTACATCAAAAAGCGATTGCAGTTGTATATGGGAGCAATACCGGGAACATAATAGTTCCACAAGGTGCCATTAATTTCTTCTCAGAGGTTGAAAATAAGTTTTGTATAATGAATGCAGGAGAAAACACTAAATATGTTGTCAAAAGCACATACGCATCCAACCAACATATTATCTTGACATTTATATTATAAAGTTCAATCTACTTTACCAAAATTAGATGGCAGATTGAGCTTTATGTTTCTATGCCGTGTTCTTTGCCCCTATTTTTTACTTCTCTATATATATTAGAATGTGCATCGAAAAATAGGGGGTAACAGTTTTTCATTAGCTATCTTCCATCCAATCAAGAAATAAAGAAGAGCTTCCCATCCTATTACAGACAGAAATCCCTTCAGAATAAACATATAAATATTAAGGTATTTTATTGGTAAAAATACGGACAATACATATGACTCTCAAAAATAAACTGATAAGAACATATATCTTGCCGCCGGTTTTATCCCCCCACACAACTTGAACATCCATCATTTGGAGAACTGGAGATATATCAGTGGGGGAAAATGTACGGCGGCGGTGGATATATCCTGATTTCGTATTATCTTTGTGCCATCGAAATGCTCTCTCTTTATACAATAGAACTACTGTCGATATGCCTTGTCCGGTGATGGATGGGGCATATTGTTTCTTGTACCGTGCCATGATGGAAAATCAAACAATAATTATTAACTTTACGCTCAACATGTAACGTACACATAGCATATTAAATTCATCTCCCGTCCGGTCAGTGATGATAGGACGGGAGTTTTTTGTATGATTTCACTTGCATATCTCATCTGAATATTCTAACTTTCAAACATAGTTTTAGAAGTTGTATACAAGGGGGGGCAAGCTGGTGTTTCTCCGTGAGGATGAATGTCCTATGTGTATGTTTCATATTAACCGGCTGTCCTTATATGTTGTTTTAGTAATATTTCATGCCCGTTCTGTCAGTGATGGTCGGTGGGTATATATTCTATCATTATCTCGAATCAAGTCTTTCTCACTCTATAAAAAATAAAAAGCCTTCCAGAATATGACAACACTACCGGGAAGATATGTAACCGTAACCATTATGCACCATTATCAGGAAGGCCTGGATAGATAGAACAGAAAACGAGGGTAAATGTTCCGGGCAATAGATAAAAGTGCCTCTGATTATCGGGAAGTGAGTTTGGATTTCATTCCCGAAGCTCAAAGGCACGTTCCTGAATTGCCCTGAAAAAATAAGAAGAGGCAAGCTATAAACTCATCTCTTCCATTATCCTGTCTATCTCCTGCATATCACATCATACACAGAGCAGCCTTTCGTGTAATCATCTACTCCAGGCTCAAACTCCTTCCACCATTCCCAGACATGCAGATTATAACCTTTCCATTGCAGCATTTCTATTTCATTCTTCCATTGATAAACCCATTGATTGTAAAGGCGTGGACAGACCAGGATGCGTAGATGCCTTGGAATACCTGTCATCAATTCCTCCGACAATGCCTTTCCGCCCGTTGAGAACCATTGGAAACCGGGAAAAAGCCTTGTCATCCCTTCAGCCACGCCATCATCATCCACTATCACCATCCTCATGTCCGGGCGGTATTCCATTGTCGGATTTGGAAGATGATAAAATGAAGGGATATTTTTTACCTTGGAGAACAACGCCTTCAGTCTTTCATCCGCCCCTTCCCTTCTCAGCGTCTTACTCCCGAACCTTTTATTCCTGTATGCATTGCCGACCGTATACCTGATCTCACCGGGCGTAAAGTCGGAGGAGGCGTAAGGGAGAAGGATGTCAAGCGCCTCGTCTCTCCCGATACCGTATTCACAGAGATTGCAGGCCGTATCATAGACATACCCGTTACGGTTGCCTCTCCTGAATCCCCCTTCCGTCCATGAGAGTATGATCCTGAGCCTCTCGTCCATATCGGTTATCGGGATAGTGTAGTTGGCTGTATCCGGATTTATGGTTGTCTCCTCTTTCACCTCAACCGGTTTATTCCATACAAGTGCTCCGGGGTTGAGATGGAGGTCGGGATCATAGGTGACGTTCGTATATCTTGCCACATCCTGGGCTCTTCTATCCTCATCCACGCCAAAATCCTCCGCAATGGCCCTGTAGTATAGTTTATGGCTTTCTGCGTCAAGACTTTCCGGAACCTTGACCAGCACTTTCAGGCCTTTTCCGGATATTGAGAGGAAGACCGAGTATACATAAGGGTTCTTCATCAGCCGTTCCTTCTCTGAAAACACGTCCCCGTCCAGATGGTCTATGTCGATGGCCATGATACCGCTATGCCTTATCAGCCTGTCTTTCCCGCGTCTCTCGAATATGCCTGAGAATGAAAATCCGGGAGCGTCGAATTTAGCCCGGTCCAATTCCTCCCCGGTCCTGGCGTTCCTGACCTTGTCCGCATATTCCCTGTATTCACCCTCCTGAATCTGACGGAGGGCATAATCCAGACTCATCCTTTTTGCCGGAAGTGTGTTGCTCTTGCTTGTATAAAAATCTATATCGTTCATTTCTACTCGTTTTTAAGTTGTTGATGTGTGGAGGCGTTCGCTGTTTGGGAAGCGAACACCCCACTATGTCAGATTATCGGTTTATATGTTAGATATTTAAAGTGTCCAACAACTGTCCACGGTGTCCATCACTGATCACCACTGTCCACAATATAAAAGATGGACACTTGTATCTTTTTTTCTTGGGTCATTCATCCTTATATTCTGTTCTGTCAGGTATTATAATATTGGATACCATATGAATCTGACAAAAGAATGACCCAAAAGAAAAAAAAACTCATTTTCTCTCTCTTTCTTTGGGTTATTTCCTTGTAATATTCCATTATTAGTCATTATATATAGGATACCATATGAATTGGATAAAGGAATAACCCAAAAAAGAAAAAACGGATAGTGGTGTCCATTTATTTTTATAGTGGACGGTAATGGACACCGTGGACAGTAGTGGACATTGATGGATATTATGGATGACCGGCTAAATCATTGGTGTCCATTTATTTTTATATTGGACAGTGGTAATCAGTGATGGACACCCGTATTCAATCAGGCCTAGGGTAAGACAAAAATCATTCAACCAGCCTCAGGCTTATAGTACAATGCCCCGACAGAGAAGAGTAAAGGCAGAGTTCTTTCAGGGATTTCATGGGTGAAGGGTTGGCCCTCAAAAGCCAATCCCTTCACTTCCACTACTCCCCATCCTCAATATCCATCTCCTTCAGCCTTTTCCCTACAGTGGTGGGTGAGAGGTTCAGTTCCCCGGCTATCTTTCTGTTCGACATACCCTGCCCGTGCAATTTCCTGATCTGTTCGAGCTGCATATTGTCTGCATCCTTCAAAAGGTCACACTCCCTGGCTGTCTGGATAGGAATTTGGGTGTCCATTCCGGTCTGGTGAAGCTGTGCGGACTGTATGAAACGGAGCATGGTGGGGTCGAGCGTCTTGTCAATCACATAAGGTATCACATGGTTCCCCTCCCATACTATCCTGCCGTTCCTGCTCTTGAGCTGCTTCACGTATCTGCCCGTCGAGGGATTGCTGCTGTCAGTACCTATGGCGAAGACCGACTGAACGAAGTTGGTGAGCATGCTTGAGCCCAGGCAGTGGTTGATGTCAAGGGGTGTGAACGGCTGGATCTTCGGGGTATGGTTGACTACAAGGATAGAGTAGCCCTCCTTCGCCCAGTTACAGAACTCCTGGCAGATCGGTTTCACATCCTCGGCCTTCATCCCCCCGTTGTTGACAAGAAAGGTGAGGTTGTCAAGAATCAACACCCTCGCGTTCACCTTTGCCATCATCTTCCTTATCAACGGCAGGAACCTGCCCGAATCATAGAGGCCGTCTCCGACCATGCTTAAATCCGGGCGGTGGAGATTATCAGGCCAAATATGCAGTTCACCGTCCCTTGAGGTATATCTCTCCTGGAACTGCTTCATGGAGAGTTCAAGGTCGAGATACAATACGGTTCTCCCCAGTCGCCCGCTTATATGCTCCGCTATCTGGACCGCATAAAGGCTCTTGCCCGTATTTGTCCGCCCGAAAAGGATGGCGAACTCGTTCTCGAACCATAGGGCGTTGCCATTCCCGTCACCTCCCCATAATATCTCCGGCACGGGTTTACGTTTTTCTTCCATCATCATACTGTTCAGGGATTTTCCCATTATAAAGTCAAGTTCATCCGCCTCCTCTGCCGGCTGTGTATCCTTGGGTGTTGCAGGTGCCGTGTATCCATCCTCCCTCTCCGCATGCCATTCCTTCCCGCTGCCGAAAAGGTTGAATTCCGGCACTTCTATGGGTGGCACGACAAGAGGTATGTACGGCAACGGACTTTCCGCATCATTCCAGCATTTCTCAAGGCTGGCGTTAAGGGAAGCGATAATTTTTTCATCTGGTTCTAATTTTTCAGTCATCATTTTATTAGAGTTTTTAGTTGTACATTGATTTAACATTCACACGTATAAGAATCTCCAGCTTTCAGCCCGCCATTCTGATACCAATGAAGAAAGGATGACAGAACCGGCCACTGCCCTGCCATCCCTCCATGACTGAAAACTGAAAAATAACCTATACACTAATTAGAGTATGACTGGAAATGGCGCGCGTTTTTCATGTCCGGTGCGCCATATATATAAGGTATAATTGCCCAACGTCCAGCATCCTCCCAAAGCCTTATTACCGAAGAAACAAATACTCACACAATGAAGAAGGGTGTCCGAGATCTGAATATGGTCAACGGCGCTCTTCCTATTTTTTCTCCCAACTTTAAAACCGCGTTTTTGCCGTTCCAAAGCGGCCAGAGCCTGATACTTGAAATGAAAAAGGCGGAAGGATGGCACCCGAAAGCCTTAAAAACGCGGTTAAAATCATCCTGCCGCCTAATAAATGATGGAATATAATAACCTGTTAAAAATAACAATTAAAATGTTGATACAGAATGTAGAAAGGATATCCGGACCTGTATTCACAGGAGCCGGTCCCCCGATACTGCTGTGCCGGGTAAAAGCAATGGCAGCAGAAACGCCTTCCCTCCGGCAGGACCCCGTAACAGACCGGTGGGGAGATACAGTACCAAAAACTATTTATAAACCTTTAAAAAGTAATATTTATGACAAAGTACAATTCTTTTATAGTACATAATGCCATCCTTTATACGGATATGGATATTGAGGAGATTGAAAGGAAAGTGGAAATAAGTCTGTATGACAAGGATTCGGAGCTTGTCACCTTCCATATCCTTAAGCTGACCGGGAACATGGTAAAGATGGTGTTCTATCGTGACTTTCCACTGGAAGAGCATGATGCGGACTCCATTTTCGATACGGACATGAACCTGATTACCGGATTCAGCATGAACTGTTTCCGCAGCAAGGAGGCCGGAGGATACCCCCTTCTGGACCTCCGCTACAACGACTACAACGGCCACTGGTTTACCGACATGCAAAGTTTTATCGATTTTTACAGGCTATACTTGTATACAAGGGAATACCAGGAGATACGGCAGATGGGGGTCAGATGCTACAAGGACAAGATCATGATGCACATAACATTCGAGGATGAACAGGAAATTGATTGAAAGGGTATGTTCGGTAATTTAATAAACAGGATACTGGGCCTGGAGACGGATTCTCCGGGCACCGGTCGTCAGAACCCCCGTACTGCATCTGACGTTGTCAAAAAAGCGGTACCACACGAACCGATCCCTGAAAAATACCAAAGAGACATAGAAGCGCTCCGACAGAAATATGGAGACGCTTTTAAAACCGGTCTCTGTATTAATCTTACACTTCAAGAGGCTTTATCAATCATGCATAGAGAAAGGAGACGTATTGACTCCTATTCCGGTCTTGTCTCTTATCTGAAAAAAGAATGGGATATCACATTAACAATCACATCACAAAAAACTAAAACTAAATCATTATGAAGAACTATTTTATAGCAAACGGTGAGATTCTGAACACCAATATGAGCATTAAAGAAATGGAATCACGGGTACAGGCAACATTAGATGAGAACACCTCTGGAATGGCACAGTTCAGAATAAAGGAAATCAGCGAGAAGGAGGTCAGGATGTTCTTTGTCAGGGACTTCGACTATGATCCAAACAAACCGATCATTTTTGACGCTGATATGGCCTTAATAAGTGGAGTAGGAATAGGAGCCTTCCAGCCACAACAAGTCGGAGGATACCCGATGATTTATCCCTTGAGTTTTGCCGGGAAGAATTTCTATACTGGCATCACAAGCTTCATCAGGTTCTATAAATTCCAGCTGTTTGAAGAGACGGGGCAGACAGTGGAGTATATCGGAATCAGATGTTATTCGGATCGTATCTTAATGCAGATAATCTTCTAGTCCTTATGAATGTATTGGTAGCATGTGAAGAGAGTCAGGCCGTTTGTCTGGCTTTCAGAAAGCTGGGCCATAATGCTTTCAGTTGCGACCTTCAGGAATGTAGCGGTGGTCATCCGGAGTATCACTTCAAGGGGGATATGTTTGATGTAACCGCCAATCGTGGAGGAACTTTAGAGAATGGCACTAAACATTTTCTTGACGGTAATTGGGATTTGGTTATAGCCCATCCACCCTGCACTTATCTTGCTGTCTCGGGTGCCCGTTGGTATTATCACCCCGATGATAAAAGCCTTCCGACAGATCAACGCCGCCCGCATCCGAAATTCCCCGACAGAGCAAAAGACCGTGAGGAAGCAGTCCAGTTCTTCATGGATGTTTCAAAGATAGGAGTGAATAAACTAGCTATAGAAAATCCGGTAAGCATAATGAGTAGCCGATGGAGAAGGCCTGATCAGATTATAGAGCCTTGGATGTTCGGTCATGAAGCAAGCAAGAAGACCTGTCTGTGGTTGAAAAACTTACCTCTCCTGATACCTACAAATATAGTGGGGAAAGGTGAGGTTTATATAGCAAAGAGTGGTAATAAGTCCCCTAAATGGTTTACTGATATATTTTTCTCGGGCGTGTCGGCAGAAGAGAGAAGAAAACTGAGAAGCAAGACCTTTCCCGGGATAGCGGATGCGATGGCTCTCCAGTGGGGAGGAAAAATGGCGGCATAATTACACTATAATGTATGGATCAAAACAAGAACAAATAACAAGATGGCACAATATTTCAGAATAGCGACAAAGGACTTCTGCAACACACTCAAACCCGGCTCTTTCACGGGAGATACGATGATGTGCCCTACAAGAAGTCAAATTGAATCGGCCGGGTTGCATATAAAGAAGGGTTACACCTATGCGGCCGACCAGCTTGTTCCCGAAGACCATATAGAGCGTCTTGACTGGGAATATACTTTCTCCGTGACTCCTGCGACAGCTACCATATCCGCGGCGGGAGGATCACAGAAATTCACGGTGACCTCGTATAAGAGACAGTACAGTTACAGTAATGCAGGAAACCGTATTTATGTGGAGGGGTCACAAACAAACGTAGCCTATACCTCAGAAAATTCAGGCTCCGGAACATGGACCGCCGCGAGTGATACTGTCAGTTATTCCTCCAATCCCGGTGGAGCGGAGAAAAATGGTATTATCACATGGACCCAATCTGAATCTTTCGGCTCTGATCCTGAGAAAACAGCTACTGCAACTCACAAACAAAATGCAGACTCTATCAAACCGGATGGAGACGGTTATGGCAATCCAGTAATTAAAACTTTCAACTATCCTACAGTTATCCCGGCCGCCGGAGGTAGTTCATCACCTGGTTACTCCTATGAACAGACTGTATATTGGGTATCCGGAAAAACAACAACACTCACATCCGGCGGAACTCCAACATTTAATAGAACTTCAGGAACAGCAACCGTAAATTCTTCGAGTGGTTTGGCTAATACTGGATCTAAAGGTACAACCCAATCCGGACAAACTACCGTAGCTGTTGTTTCATTAACCGTAACAATGAATGGTAAATCTAGTTCAGCAAGTAACGCTAATGTTTATCAGGCAGAAAATAAGATTGAAAGTACATCTTGGAACTCTTGGAATGTTTCTGTCAGTGCTGATAGAACAAATTTCCCTAGAGAAGGAGGTACTACAACAGTAAGAGCTAGTGCATCAAGATCTGGTACACATACTTGGAGTTCGGGCTCAACATCTTCAGCAAGTGATTCTGGAACTCCTTCACTGAGTTTGTCCGATACTTCCGGTTTCTCCTTATCATCCGGCTCTGGAACTTCCGCAACATTAACAGTATCAGTCAACAATGGTGCGGAAAGAAGCACCAGAATTACGGCATCCTATGGAGGAGCCAGTGATTGGGTTGAAATTGATCAGGAAGCAGGTGTTCTTAGTCAAAGTGATACTCAGACAGTCTATAGCATTTCTACAACTCCTACATCATTAAATTGGGATTATGACAGTACGTCCGGAAAGTCCTTCTCGGTAACGTCAAGAGCCCAGGATCAAATAAGATATAGATATTCATATGATGGAGGTAGTACCTGGGGAGATTGGGGAGACTGGCAGAATAATGGAAGTTCATATTCTGCATCCTATAATTCATCAATAACTTCAGGAAGCTCTTATTTCTCTATCTCAGGTAATACAGTGACTCCTGAAGGAAGTAACACAACATTCAGTGCAAATACCGGTACTGTTACTGTTTCCAATGCCGGAGATACAGCTTACGTCTCATTAAGTCAGGATGGTGCACCGGCTGATTATGATTACAGAATTTCCATTTCTCCAAGTTCTTATAATTTCTCATCCAGTGCAGGTTCCCACAATTTTACTGTAACTGTTGAACAAAGGTCCAAACCGGTAACATCTTCTTCTTGGGGTTCTTGGAGTACAATAGGAAATAATTACAGTTCTTCCATTAGTGGAACAGGATTTTCCAGATCACAAAGTGGAGATACAGTCACTGTCAATGTAACTTCCAATACAAGCACTACATCCGGAAGAAACGGAACCCTGACAGTTACCTGCGACTATACTTCCGATCTTACCGGAACAAAACCATCAGCATCCGCTAGTTTGACTCAAGATGCGTATGTAGATATAACTACAAAAACTGAATATCAGTATGAATTTTCCGTAAGTCCTACCTCATTAAGTTTCAGCGCAGATGGTGGAACGCAGTCTGTAACAGTTACTTCCAGGAGACGACCAATTACACTAACTTATACTAATGGAAGTCTAACTAATGAAAGTGCAGGTTCCTGGTCTACTTGGTCTAGTTATTCCGGAAGAATAAGTAGTGGAGCAGGATTTTCTGTTTCAGGAACTTCTGTAACAGCAGGTGCAAATAGCAGTACATCAAGTCGAGAGGGTAATTTGGAATTGACACAGACACAAACATCTGATTATAGTGGTTCTACTAGTAGTTATAAGTCAGACAGCTCCAGTTTAAACGTCCCTTTGGAGCAGATGGGTGCGGATATCAAGTCCGTCAACTTCATACATCTGAGTTACAGCTGGCAAAGCAAGGATGGTGCCTATGACATTTACAGCGTATATGCCTCCGCCAGTTATAAAGTCGCCTCCACTGTCATCGTGGAATGCAGGCTCACCTACGGTTCCTCCCTCGGGGCGGGTGCGGAGAACTATGCTTTCACGATATCCTCCGGAAGCACGACATCGTCAGCCCAGAAATGCTATACTTTCGCAGGGAACTATCCGGATGTGGTATCCGGAACCGGCAGTGTCAGGCCTTCAGAGGATGGAACCTACCGCTACTCCTTCCTGGAATAGATACATTGTTGGAATCCGACAATGATACCGTCTCCTTATGTCGGGTAATAGCGGATGGGCCGATCAGTGGGGAGGAAAGATTATAGCAGCGTAAGACAATAATGACAAATACAATGGGTTAACAATGAAAAGTACAATATATACCACAATCGGAGCGTCCAACCACTCTGATACGACAAGGGAGGAACATGATTTTTATGCTACATTCCCTGAAGCCATAGACAGGTTATTCGAGGTGGAGAAGTTTCCTGATACTATATGGGAACCTGCCTGTGGAATGGGGCACCTGTCCCAAAGGATGATAGAATTAGGCAAAAAGGTTCATTCCACTGACCTGATAAACCGGGGTTATGGTACCGGTGGCGTTGATTTCCTGAAAGCCACCGAAAACCCTTATGGAGCTGTCATTACCAACCCTCCTTATAAGATAGCCCTGGAATTTATAGAGAAAGCCCTGGATATATCGGGAGAAGGAACAAAGATAGCCATGTTCCTGAAGCTGACATTCCTGGAGGGAAAAAGACGTAAACCGTTCTTTCAGACCAATCCGCCACGAAAAATCCATGTCTTTTCTTCCCGTGCCGTTGTTGCCAAAGGTGGGGATTTTACAGCAGCCCAGGCAAACGGGAATGCTATCGCCTATGCCTGGTTTGTTTGGGAAAAAGGTTATAAGGGAGATACTGTAGTGGGTTGGATCAACTGAAATACGGCGTAGGGAAACGACACATTCCGAAACTGACAAATATAACGGTATGACGGAATGGTGTGTTCCCGCTGGATAATATAAATTTATTAATTCATTAAATAACAGAAAATTATGAAAAAGAAAAGTGTAAATACTACTCAACGATTGGGTAAGAAAATATTTATAGCAGGCAAGGTGTATGACCTGCAAGTGATGGACAAGGATGAGGTCGAGGCATCGGTGCAGGAGTATCTGGACAGTGCAATCGGCAAGGACAAGGTAAGGTTCGGGCTGTGCACAATCGGAAATATGACCACCATGTCCTTCCACCGGGGATTTGACTACAGTTCCTATAATGCAGATCCGGCGAAAGATATGATGGATGCGGATGCCTTCATGATGACCGCCCACGAATACAAGGGTTTTATGATGCCCCATCCTTTCCCTACACTTCCCGTTCCAGGATTCGGCTATCCCTATCATATAAGTCAGACCGACTTTCTGGACGCATACTGCAAGAGCGCCAAGGTTCTCGGGGCAAGCAGGATTAAGAACGTTTCCCTGGATATAGCCCCCCAGTCCATCGTGTTGAGAGTACAAGTCGGGTAATCTGCGACACATGAAGCCGTTATACCTCAAAAAAGGTATGGCGGCTCTCTTTTTTCTCCTCCTCTTTCAAATGCGGAACCAGAATCAAAGAAGGTATGGAAAAGTATAATCCCCGACTTTTCCAAGCCGGGGGAGTGTTTATCATCTATTGGTCTTTTTTAGCAATAGTTCTGGTTTCCCTGAATTCAATTCACTACCAACCTTAAGATTCAAATCCTTTATAAATTGCATAATTCGTTTTTTTATCTCATCCACTGAAACTGTTTCAGAATCTCCAATATACTCAACTTCCAGAAAAACACCCAGTTTTTCCACATCTTCAACAATGATTTCATATTCAGAAGTCTCGAATGTATGCCTTTTATTATTAATGATAACAAGTTCCTGCAATCCCAGCTTTTCAAAAATGCGTTTCAGTATATCAATATCCTTCACCTCCGTTTCATACTCATCGGAATAAACCCACACATCCCCATTGTAATTGTCAGTCTTATAAGTTATATAATACTTCCCCGCTTTCTCCCTCAGCCTGCAACATTCTTTCAGCTTCCCCCCACTGTCAGCCTTAAGGTTATTTCTTAAGGGGTCAAAATAATAGATATCTTTTGTAACTTTCATGCCTTTTTTTTCAAACTTCCCCAGACAACTCAGCACAGAATTTATATCCTCCTGTATTTCCACTAAAATCTCAATTTCTTTCATTTTTATATTTTTTTATTATTAAACTGATTTCCTCCTTGGTGTTGATTGTTATTCCCAATGACATCTGCCATCTTGTCCTATTGGTCCTTATGACCTCATCCGCAGCATCCCTTCCAAACAGATATCCCATTATATATGCCGCCTCTCTTACATCATAAAACAATAATGGAACAAGTAATTTGGTCTTATACCAGGTCAGATTACAATTGCGGGGTGATTCCAGTCTTTTCATTCTTTGCAACCGCCATGTCTCAAAGTCTTTGGCGTTTATATTATCCGGAATATGCTGATACCAAAAATTGCTCAATGCGTCATTAAAGGTCTCATCCCATCCCAGGGTGATGAACAGACCGCCGGGCAGCAGACAATGGTCAACACGTTGCAGTTCCAGCATACATTGCTCCTTGTCTGTGAATTGGGACGGAAAACCAAAACTGCTTATCATCAGATTGGAGCGGACCGGCAATTCCAGCTTTGCAAGTTCGGACTGATGATACTCTATCATATGTGTATATAGATGTCTCCTATCCATCTTCTTCTGAAGAAAATTCAACATTTCCGAACTTCTGTCCACAGCATAAAAACTGCCCCTATAATCAATCTTGTCTATAAAGAAGTCCATTGCTCTCCCTGTCCCACATGCCAGGTCAACCGGATTCTCGATGACCTCCAATCTGGTATTGATCTCTCTCAGGATAGCTTTAAAGCAGATATTTTCTGGATCCTCTGCCTTTGAGAACACTTCGTAAATGGAAGGGGTGGCATACCATTTATCACTGTCATCAATTATCAATCCATTCTCAATATTACAATAAGCTTTTTCTAATGCCACCTGCATTCTTACCTGATTATTGTTCACTCTATAAATGGCTTGACATATTTCAGATATGACACCTTCATCTCTTTCTTTGTCTAAAGCTTCTTCTAAAATAGAGAAAATATCACCTCCTTCCAGATAGGAGATTCCACGTACGGCCATCTTCCTCAACAGAGCGTCTCCACATGCTATATACTTTTTGTAAAGAGAATAAAAGACCGGCAGATTGCTTCTGAATATGGCAAAAAAAGTGTAGTAGACCAGTTCATAGTTCTCATTTTTCTCGATTATGGATTCCATCTTCGATATCAATTCTTTATCCGACAAGCGGAAACGCCCCAACAGCCACGCACAACTTATCAGTTCGTGCAGGTCCTCCGAGTGTAAAAAGGTTTCTTTTATTCTCGGATAAATCATTTCTTTTATATTCTGGTTATTGCTTAACACCAAAATGCCTATGACGGACCGCTTATCTCCAATATGGTCAAAGTAATATTCCAAGCTCCTTATTCCTTTGGATTTCAATGTTTTCTTTAAATAATGTATTGCATCCCCCTGACCAAGTTTCTCTAGAGAAAAAGCCGCGCGCCACCAGACATCAGAATCATGATCCTCCTCCACCATTTTCCGCAAAAACTCCAGTATGGCCCCGTCTCTAATATTGAACTCTCCCAGCACCCATGCAACTCCTATGGAATTATATAAATGACAGAGGGATGACCCGTTCAGAGCTTTAAACGCTTCAATCACTGTTATAGGGTTAAAATGTTGAAGAGTGCTGCCAATATTCCAATCCAGACATTTATGTTGATTTCCATCCTTGACCAACATCTCGAATAATTGTTGAATAAACACGTACAGATCCGCTTCTTCTCTTTGTATGATAGCCGCTAATTCCCGCAGTTGTTCTTCTGAGAAAAGTTTTTTCTGATATGAGGACGGAATTTGTTTTTTCAGTTCATTGATATATATGTCATTCATAATATTTTCATTAAAAAATGAATGGATTCTGCTTCTGTATAAGAAAGGAATTGGCTCTTATCTGTGAAAATGATAACAGTACTCCAAATCTCTAAAGAAGCAATAATATTTCGATAGTCTCATTCCCGTTTAATAAAAAATCCCCGACTTTCACAAGCAGGGGATTCCATTTATAAATTTAAAGTTTTCTATTATATAAGGTCTCTCACACTAGAGAAACACTTATTCTTTGAAGAAAAGCAGGGGAAGTAAATCTTTCCCCTACCTCTCTTTTATTGAGTTATTTCATTATAAATGAATTACTCTGTAGGAAAAGCTTTTACTGTAACAGTAAATTCTGCAGAGAATTCTTCACCATTAACAGTAGCTGTTACTTTAACTTTTACTGGTGTATCGACAGTCACTCTATCAACGGTTGTGATTTCTATATCATTACCTGATTTCGTTGCTGTTACCAAGTTTGTATTAGCTGATTCAACATTAATATTATCAACAGATGTTACTGCAACAAACTTGCCTAATGCGTCTTTCACATTGTAGAAGTTTGGTTTACCAGTAGTAGCTTTCTCTGCGTAGAAGATGGTTGCAGAAGAACCTCCACTTACAAGACTTACAGCGGCATTAGCCACATTTACAGAATAAGCTTTAGAGTTTACAAACTTAACATTGAATGTCGGTATATCATATTGACGTCCCAAGAAGTTAACTTTAAGACCTTCTACTGGATATGCTGTGCCATTTTCAGCTTCAGCTGTCATAGCTACTGTACTATTGTTGAATGTCAAGTAGTCCGTATCCTTAGCACCACTATAATCAATGCTACCACTGATATAGTTACTCAAATCAACATTGTTGGCATCAAGGAAAGTGAATGTATTATTTGCAAAATATGATGCATTGAATGTATACTGCTTGGCAATTTCGGCTGCTGTCGGATTAGCAACAGTAAACGGTATTTCTACTGTCTGGTAAACACCTTCTTTAGCACCATTGATTTGAACGGTTGCTGTAAATTCACCTTTGGAAAGGTCGAAACCTTGAGTTGCGCCATAGTTGTTAGTAAACGTAACTTTGAGTTTTGCAAACTTAGATTTTTCAGATACTACCTTGCCGTCAGCATCAGCCAGTTCAATCTCATCAATCAGCCCCCACTTGTTTTCTTCAGTGATGGTTCTACCGGTTCTTTCATCCGTATAAACCCATTTAACTGTTGTATTCAAAACGTTTACATAAGCATCGGCATTCCAAAGGATTCTGTCGCCTTCACTCATATCCTTGAAATAAGGAGCAAAGTCAACCAGCATGAAGTTCTTTCCGCTTTCAGCTGTTGCAACATGAGGCGTACTAGGAATAGACGTTATAATCTCTTCTGTAGAAGGAGTTGAGAAGCTAACATAAATATCTGTAGTTGATACTTGACCAGTTACATCCAAATAGCGAACAACGAAAACCATACTACCTTGGGCTTTCTCATTGCTTTGAATAGTCATAGTCTTACCAGTCTCAATGCCCCATTTAATGGAATCAGCCTTTTGATTATTGATATCTTTTACTGTCAGATAAGCATCATACAGATATTCTGCGCCCCGACTTGCTTTAATTTTTAATGCTTCGCCCGGTTTGGTGCTAAAGTACGGCATTCTTATACCATTTATAACAGCGTAACCATTCTCAGCAAATTCTATACTGGTGGACATGGATGAACAATCCTGCAGATAGTATCTAAATTCGTAATTAGAGCGTACCTTATCGTTGGCCACCAATGAGAGATAAGGAGCATTATAGCTTGGATAGTTTTCTACGACCTCATCTGTAATTTTATTCGGCGTTACAGCCATCTTGTACAAGCCTCCTTTTGATACGGATCTCGTCTGGTTAGTCAGCACTTGGTTAAAGGCAACAGGAGCACCTATTGTCACAGGAGCAGCCTCATTCAAGGAATTAACCAAAGAGAAAGATGGGATTGCAGCCAAATCATAGTTGGTCGGAGTCACTTGTACCAAGAGAGAATCAAATGATTGGGTAATCAAGTAGTCACCCTTAGCAGGTACGGCCTTGGCACCATCCCATTTGATTTCACCAGCTATGGTATAATTAACGCTCAAAGAAGAACCGTTTAAAACTGAAATCTGGGCCAAGCCTTCATTCATAGGCAAACGGATTTCCTTCTTGTTTTGTCCATTCTCGTCAAACACCACCAGGATAGTGTAGTTCTGGTCGTTCGGATCAGTGTAGTAGAAGGGGATATTTCCAGAAGTTGCAGCACCCTTGAATTCTACAAATTCAGTGCCGTTCCACAAGAACCACTTACCGTTCTCAAACTTCACTTCTTGTTGTCCCGGTTCACCCTTTTCTCCATCCTGACCAACAGCCTTAACATCTGTCTTTTCGCCGTTGCATACCCAGTAACCATCCTCAGAGATAGTCCACTCTGTTCCGGCAGCACCAGCAGCACCGTCTTGACCATTCTGACCGTCCTTACCGTTTGTAATGTTGTAAGTTTGACCGTCGGACAAAGTGATAGTCAAGCCATCAGTACTTGGAGTTACACTTGTAATCCACTTGCCTTCATTAATCTTGGTTTCCAAAGCCTCGAGTTGAGACTTGATGCCTGACAGCTCAGTGTCAATGCGATCGATGTCTTCATCGTAGTCTTTGCAAGACGTAAACGTCCCTGCAGAGAGCGCCATCAGGGCTCCGAACAAGGCTGCACTAAAGATTTTTTTGTTCATAATAAAATTGAAATTTAAATTTATAAATTTAAAAAAAAAATAAAAAGGTTTTACATATAAATTTCAAGGTGTTTCGACAAATTCCACACACTCTAAATCTGCGCGACTCTCTAGAAGTAGCGTTAGACGGCACAAAGATATATAATCTAATATAAACTACAAGTAAAATATCAAAAAAATGCAGCAAGAAAACAAAAAAAACCTCATGAGACCAATAAAACAGCCAAAAGTAGAGTCTAAATATTTAATAATCGACGCGTATCAAATCCTTAAAAAACATTTATGTAACAATCTTAATATTTCAATTTGACAATACTGCGATAGGAGGATAGCCAGCATGGTTATTGCATGAACATATTTATATTAGTATACTGCTTCCATGAAATGTACACTTGTTTTCTCTTATATTATAATAAGGTGTAACCTTTTCACAGAAGTCTGCTTCACAAAACATCCCGGTCGTTGTTGGTAGTGATAGGCTTGAATAATATGTCTATTAAGAAGCAAGTAAATAACATGAATTCGAAATAAAATCAAAAAATAGCAAGTTGTCCGTCATTGACAAAATTTACGTCAATGGCGGGCTTCTTTTCAAAAAAGCAGTATGCCGCGATAGCCGACAAGGAGTTGGCTATAAAGTTACTGAATGAACGATGTCTTGAGTGTTCAATCTGTGCGATGTTCTTCAGTTCGTCATTGACCGTTTCAATCAAGGCTCTTTTTCTTAGCAAAATCTTGTCGGCAATACTCATCAGTGAGTTCCTCATATTATTTTTAACTTTAGTAACAAGCTGTATGCCATTCAGGAAAAGATTTTCAAACAGAGCCTGACCTATATATCCTTTGTCTGCACATGGTTTTCCTTTAATGTTCTCCAGAAACTTACCCTGTTTCAACGATTCCCTGTCATCCACGTTTCCAGGCGTGAACATGAAATTGAGGAGCTCTCCTTTGTCATTGATTATCAGATGCAGCTTGAATCCGAAGAACCATCCCATAGAACATCTTCCACGCTCGGCAAGCCCTTCAAATGTCTTATGAATCAAGATTCTTTGGTTACGGCATACACGTAAGGGAGTGGAGTCAACGAAACTGATGCCGGTACAGGTTCCCAGCAGGACTTTTTTGATGAAGATGGTCATGGGAAGCAATACTTCCTTCTCCAGTCCCACAAAACGGTAGTATAAGAAACTTGACGCGGAAAAAGGTGTTTCAGATGTTTACAGACATATTCCTTATAGTAACGCTTGAAACAGCGGAAACCACCGGAGTGAAACTGGATTAGAATAACCATAATCTCAGCATCACTCATACGATTGAGCTTGTTACGATGCTTGGTCTTCTTATACTCAATCATATATTTTTCCTGTTGAAATGTAAATTTCTCGCAAAAATCATCGGCCATACAATAAATCTCTGTAACTTTAGACTCTGGAAACATAGTGGTAATCGTTTAAATGTTATAATTGGACACTATAAATTTAATGATTTTATCGCTATGTTTCTAATTGTCAGAAAAATATATTTATTCTTATTTCTAATTCACGTTAAAAATATACAGCTTCACAACCAAAGAAAAATAAGAGAAACCGGGCATTAAACCCAATTTCTCTTGTTGTCTTATCAGTCCCTATGTCACTATCCTAATTTCATGGAGGGAATATGACATGTCCCGATTCTCCGGCAATCTCATATATCCATTCAGGGCATTGTGTATAGCCCTCATCTTGAAAGGCACCCTTTTCCTCACTATTCCGGAAACATGTCGGGCAGCATCTCCGATAGTCATGAAAAACTCCGGTTGCTTGTCAAAGGAGGCCAGGCAGTAAGGTTCCGGAAAATACATGCCGGTCGTATCATTGGTAGAACAGACACAATTTGCGGGCTCACATTCACGGTAATACACCTTGACGGACGGAAATGCCCGTTCTATGTTTTCCCTAAGTCCGGACTGCTCGCACCATGCCGTATAATGATTGATCGTGAGCATGTTGCCGTCCAGCCTATAACCGATTATCTCCCCTCGGCAGTTGAAGTCGTCCAGTCCCCGTCAAGCCTTTCAACCAGATTCCCCAGCCACCATTTTCCAAAACTGTTCTCTATGATGGTGGTCTTTCTCTTGTCCATATACTTCAACACCTTGTGCAGTGACCTTACTTCCTTCAGATCACCGACGCACTTGTATTCCACATCACACCAATTCGGCACGGCGTACCTTTCCTTTTTGACCATATAGAACTCCGGTATCTTTGCTGACATCATTTGTCAGCTCTGTAAATTTTGGGTGCAGTGGAATAATCTTTCCGGCACCTCTCTGATTCTTGATTTTCTTTTTCATTTCAAATTGTTAATTAAGTTATTGTTTGTGAGAAAGCACACCCTAAGGAAGTGGCAAAGTCCTTCATGTCCAGTACAGTATCCAGTAGGGTGTGTCTCTCCTATTATAAGAATATGAAGCTTTGCAACCTCCCTTTTTTTGTCCGGGTTGTTGTTCGTTTATATCCGATACGGTTTCAAGGTGCAATTCCATTATTTCAGCAATACTATCTGAACATAGTATATTCTATTATGAAAAATGTTGCATGGCAGTGGTTGGACAGTTGACCGGAGGCAGATTGTATGATAGGATTCATTATTGTTTATATCTTAATAATACCCATTCAAGCGGCGTGAGCCTACAACAAACGAAAAAGAGAAAATATTATATCCCAAAATCAACTTTTTTTGCTAAAATTGAGATTTTTACTTAAAAGAAATAGATTGTATAAGGAAAAAAATTGATTGCGTTCCGCTTACTATCCATTGCTCAAATTGAATACCGAAAATGTTGCATATGTAAAATCAATAATAGACTAATGAACCAGCGCATGACACAATTTATAACCAACATCACCGGCCAGAAATAGGTTCAACAGTTCACTTCCAATAACCTCATTTGCTTAAGGTGACAATTACAAGACAACGAACTATAATCACTATCTCTATTTGACTTTATTATGATCCGGCAGTTGTTTGTTTCTTCCTACCCTCAAAAGCAAGAAGCGGGGAAAACAGGGCGGAAAACTATAAGACCTGTTTTTTGATAAGGTGGAGTTTGAAAAGGTTATACAAGCATCATTTCCGCCCACATTCTTCCGCTCTTCTATTCTCTTGAGTCGGGGAAATAAAATCCAGTCACAAATAAATATTATCAATTATCCCGACTATAACTAAGATATGAACCAGTCCTGACAACTATTATCAATCAACAAAATATCCTTAATCTCACAACCCAAATTCAGACAGCACCATAAAGACCAGAATAATAAAAAATCTCCAGTCGTTTTTCTTTTATCCCACTATTCACAGTTCCGGATGAGATGATTGCCGGCAGAAAATGTATAAAGCCATGCCGAGACTATTCATCCGGTTAAGAATATGGTGGATGACAGATAGAAAAACAACTTAACCTGATTATATTTTTCTTCTACTACCATCATTTCCAACTACTCCAGAAGAAAGAAAAAAAGAAACCAAGCATTACCTCAGTTTCTCTTTTTGGTTTGACTATAACAGATTGGGGTCTGTCTCTTCCCCGTTCTGATAGCAATGGATGTCCAGATTTTCTGTAACCATCCATTGGCAACTATTAAGTCTGAATCCGTATTTCTCCTCGATGGTTAAGAGAAAATCTTCAAAATTCTCATAGTTCTCCGATTCTCTCAGTTCTTCGTCCGTCAGCCTTATGATATTCAGACAGCCGACAAAAAAGTCTAGAATCAATACATACTTGGGTTCCATAATTTCAATCCTCTTTTAAGTTATACCTTTTAATCAGTTTATATACAGTTGATTTGGAGAAGCAGCATCCTTGGGAAGTAACGAATCCCTCCCTGTTCAGAATATCCGCTATCTCCTTCAGGGTATGGTTCTCCTTGATTAATGTACGGAGCATTGCGACAGCTCTCGTATTATTAGGGTTATTGTCCGCTTTCCGCTTACAAGTCCTGATACTGTTTTGGATAGCCTGTTCATGTCTCTTCATCAAGTGTTCCGGATTGCCAAGTCTGAATCCTCTTGCTTTCTTGGCCTGCAATGATGCTTTCGTCCTGGCTGCTATCAATTCAGCTTCGTATTGAGATATTGCAGACAGGATATGCAGCATCATCTTGTTTGCCTGTGGGAAATCGCAGAATACTATATCCACATCACTTTCTAACAGGTTGGACAGAAATGAAACCGACCTTGCCAGTCTATCCAGTTTTGCTACAATCAACGTTGCTCCATCTTTTCTACATAGGGTCAACGCTTCCTTAAGTTTGGGTCTGTCCTTTTTCCGGCCCGATTCAATTTCGATATATTCAGCAACCGGAGTTTTCCCACAGAGGTATTTCTGTATTATCTCCCTCTGTGCGTCAAGTCCCAGTCCTGAGTATCCTTGTTTTTGTGTGCTTACCCGAAGGTAAGCCACATATTGGTTTTCATTCTTCATTCTTATTCGTTTTTAACAATAGTTCCACAAGTTAGATGTTCGTCTAATCTATGGAACCATTCACGTTGGTTCATAAAAAAGGCTTTCCATGAGATTTCGAGTTCCTATAAAATCTACTCCCTCACAGAAAGCCGGTTATCACATTTCCCGATTTCTCAGAGAACCGCTAATACCTTATAATATTATATGTTTCAGCAATCCTCTTTTCATAGTCATCGGTTTTCTCTACAAGTTCATCCACCTCGGAAACGAGCATGTCAAAGTAGATGTCTTCCCTCTTATCCCTGATTTCTCCATCCTCACCAATCAGACAGACTTCAAACAGGTCCGCACCTTCATTCAGGACGATTCTCACTATTCCAGTATGCTTGAATCCGTTTACTTTGAATTCAATACCACACTTGATTACTTTTACTGTATCAAGCTCGACTCCCCAAGACATAAGCACAGGGAGATTGGATTTTAGGATTGACCAGATATACTTGGCCAGTCCTGCATCATAGTCCTCTTCTTTCTTCATAATCGTTCATTTTTTCGTTAATACTTTCTTCATCACCTCCAAACATCCGGAAATCCTTGTATATCCTTTCATAATCCTCTAATCCCAAGTACGGATAGGTGGTGGAATACATATCGTAAAGACCTTTGGGAGTTAAAGTCGGATCACTATTCAGCATCTCGTAAATCTCATCTTCAAGTTCATAGTCATAACGCCCCCAATAGCCATAATCTAGGATATGTGGATAGACATCAGTACAATCCTCAATGATATGTTCTATAAAACTCAGGCTTTTCATCAGATCTTTCTTTACCGTAACCTCTTCATCTGTATGTGGGTTATAATATCCGCATGAGACATTGATACAGGAAACACCAAGTCCATTTTCTTTCAAGGTCAGTACATCCGTCATCAATCCGTTCTCTTCCCTGTAACCCCATTTCTCCGGTTCCACTTCCTCCAAGAACTTCTCAGAGCATAGTTCCGAATAGCTTATGTTTGTAATTAGATCAGAATTACCTTTCCGGTCAGGCTGAATAACAAACCTAATATCATCGAAGAAAGACATCATCGCTTCTGAACTTCCTCGACATCCCACTTCTTCCTCCCTGAAAAACACGACCTTGATGGCATCATGTTTCTTCAAGCATTCAAGGCAGATGAATACTCCATTTTTATCATCGGCCCCCAAATTCTCAAATCTCCTGTTCTTTGGCGAATAACCGAATATAATATCTCTGGTTTCTATCGCCTTGAAATCCTTTGAGTGATTACAGTGTGAGACCTGATCAATATGACTCACTAAACAAGGATAACTTTCTGATTCTCCCTTCACCACATATAGGTTCCCGAATTTATCTTTAGACATAGAAATATTTCCGGGAAGCTGTCTTATATAGGAACAGAGGAATTTTACCATCTTCTCTTCCTTTCCACTCGGACTGTAGATGTTATACAGTCTCTTCAATAATTGCATATTCATGATTCATTTCTTTTTTAAGTTTATAACCGTATGGGAGGTTTGTCGCCGGGTCAATCTTATCAAACACCTCGCTATCAAATTCCCATGCTTCTTCATTCATCACCAGTTTGTTCAAGGAATCTACAGCAATGGATTTCTCCTCATAGACACCTTTTGCCTCATTCCAACAATGGAACCACGTAAGGTCAGTATAGTCCTCATACCATTCATTATCATACTCGGAAAAGCACCAGTTCTTCCGCTTGTATTCCTTCTCGGCATTTTCCATACATTCTTTGCTACAGTAGTATTTTCCTGTTATATCAGAGTACATCGCATCATCCGACAATACATCTGTCTGACATTCATCGCAGCAAGTACAATCGTTCTCATGATGATATTCCTGTATTGATTCTATCCATACGAAATCATCCAGATTTTCTGAGTCTACCCATATTTCTATTCCGTTTCGATAGCAGAGTCTGGTTTCGGAACAATGGTATTGGTGATAATCATCCCATTCCCCCTCGTCTTCATCATCATCAGTATCACCATAAAGGTTCAGGTCTGTGGTGTCAAGGTTATATGAAGAGTTGGAGTTCTCGTAGTTATAGGCCTTGTTCCGGCTGTAACTGTACCACTTAAATGAATCCTGATAAGAAAGTGTGTCTTCCAATCCCAGGTTACAGTCAATCTCAAATTTCTTGTCGGATAATGAATTACCGTTTACATCAACAAACGCGTTAGCCTCATGGCAAGATGCACCCACAATCTTGTAACCGTCTATATGCTTCTCCTGGATAAGTTTGTCAATCAGTAACCGTTTCAGTATATCGTCACCACCAGAGGAGTATTGCCTCTCCAAGAGCCTCCATTTCTTTCCTTCCTGATCTGCAACATCCGTGAAAAGTATGGCTCTTGCAACAACCATTCTGGTCTTGTCTGTTATGTATGCCGCTTTAGCTTTTACTGCTTCGCGATAGAATGAAGTATGGTTTTTATCAACCATGCATGAACCAAAATCACCCTTACAACAGTCGCTGTCATAGATTCTCCGGAAATCGTCGTTGACATGCAGTTCCATGTCGGGGGTATACCCATAGGTATAAGTACACCACATTTGGGCGAAAACATCCCCTGCAAGCCAGTTTACCACACTTGGGGAGAGCAGTTTTCCTATCTCTGTCTCAAGGATAAGCCCTCTCATGAATTTTCCAGCCCTCATCTTGAAGACTCGGTTACGTTCAATGTTGACATAGCGGACTGAACCTTTATCCAGATCCTCACACAGGCCTTTTTCTTCATCAGTCCTATATTTGGCGGAATAATATGTCTTGCCTATCACTTCCACCCTATAAGGCAGCTTTGCATCATTCTCTCCTGATTTCAAGACGGCTTCAAATACCTTCTTCTGTAGGGCAGCCATATCATATATATGCAGCAGAGTATAGTCGTTATGTTCCCTGCAATATCTGAGCAATGCAGGATTTTTCAGGTGGCTCAGCAGTATCCTGTTCTTTCTTGCCACCGTGCCATTGTCTCTCTTTTCAAGTCCGAAACGGGCCTTGAATCCTTCGTAACCACAAAAATCATAGTATAACATAGTCTTCTGAATTTTAAATTGTCGGTAAATAAAAAAGGAGGGATACTTCCTTTTAATCGGAAATATCCCTCCCCGGAATATTATCTCGGTATGTCCCAACCGTTTCAGATGAATGGTATCGTCTCGTCCTCCAGAACTCCCGATTCCACTATCTTCTTACAAATCTCATGCGAAGCTTTGTTCCTCAGGTCATATCTGTAACCTTCACTTCCCATAATCTTAATCACTTCAACCATACTTCTGAACAAAGTCTGTTGTAGGGTCCTGTGGAATGTGGTAACTGCAATAGCGAACCTTTTCTCATTCCACCCATAGTCGTTCAGGGCATGTTCAAGTTCTTTTGCAGCCTTGAATTCCCTGCTGTTTTCCAATTCTTGTCTTTCCATAATGTCTTTCTATTTTTTATTTGTTTATTGATGCATTGAGGGAGTTATACACCCGGGCAAACTTCCTTCTCTTCTCTGTATCGGTAATGGAGCTTACAAACTTGTGCATCACCACTTTCTTCCTGTCATCCCATATGATACGTGCTTTATCCACACCTTCCACAAACATGATATGGGGATATTTACCCCATTGTCTTAAAGTGCCGTCATTGATAAGCTTTTGAATTTCTTCGGGCATTGAACTTCTGTTGCGGTCAATACATCTTATTCTGCTTTCTTCCCGTTCAATCGCCGTCTGAGTCTTTTCAATCTCTTTCTGCATTTTGGAAAGGGTGTCATTCTGCCTGTCCCAACGCTTCATCGTTGAATATCCGTTTCTCTTGTCGTTAAGGGGTTGTCCGTTGGCACTCTTCACATCGGAAAAGTGCTCATTCAGTTTTCTATTAAATTCAGCCTGCTTCTTTTCCAGGGAGGCTTTAAGTATATCCAACCTGCTCATATCATTTATTTTTAAAAGGGTTCAACAAAAAAGGGAGAAAGACCATGTTTGTTATTTCAGATCTTTCTCCCTTGTGAGTTAATTTCTTTTCAGGTCTAACTCAAAAACCATCCATAGTTCTCAGCATCCTCACCGTTTAAAGCTTTTTGGATACCTACAGAAAAATCAGTACAGTTCTGATTCCTCTCCAAGAATTTATCAATATAGGATTGTTTGGCAGCATCATTGAGTAGCTGCATCAAATCCCAACATGAAATATTCTCTCTTCCACGTAACCCGAAATTAGGGTTCTCTATATAGCCTTTCGTTGCTGCATTGACATTGGAGTCACCTAAAATCACCTTCGGCAGTTCTCTAAGTTGGGATGCAGGTAATGCTTGATACAATTTCAATCTTCCTATAATCTGACAGAACTGTTCCTGTGAAATCTTTGTTCTTCCTAAGTTCTCAAGTAGTCTCAAATTGTGTTCCGGGTTGAAGTCCTGAAATAACCGTAGTGCTGAACTGTATATATCTGCATCACTCATCACTTCCAGACGTCCGGTCAAGCCATCATTGGTCAGCATCAGATTTGAACACACACGAACCCTCCATCCTATGAATATCTTGAATTTCTCGGGTGATTTTCGGGTATACAGGTTCTCCTCGTTCAGGCTTCTTACACCTCCAATACATAAATGTACCTCCTCGCCATTCATCATTCTGCTCATGGAACGGATATGAAAACAGAAAGCCATACGTTGATAGTAGATGGTCTCGTCCTCAGGTTTAAGCTCTTCCTTCCTTTTGGTCAATGCTCCCGGAACCCTGCCTAAAATCTTATGTGATACTCTGATTTCCGTGTTTCCAAAGTTCTCTCCGGTAAAATATACTCTCGCGGCATCCTCTACCTGGTGGATGAATTTCTGGTGGCTGATTGTAAGCTGGTTGTCTCCGAAACTAGGGACAATACAGTTCCTTTCAAGTTCTTCAAGCGTAATACCCGAAGTGTTGCTCTCAATAAAATTTGGATGCTCCTCCTGTTCCTCTTCCGATACGATTACAGCATCTTCGATAAATTCAGGTTTAAGCATACCCATTCCGCCCATCATTCCGATTGTTCCTGGAATGACAGTAAGTTCATTAGTCATTGTTTCCATACTCTTTGTTATTTTTAGTCGGTTAATAAAGTGCGGTGAAACAAAAAAAAGCCAAGAGGTGTCATTTCTTTGCTTTTATGAATATACCTCTTAGCTTCTTTATTCCTTTGAGTATTGAAGTTGCTACCTCCAATACGGTTATTATTACGTCCGCTTTCTTGTCATAATCCATTCATCAGACGTACTATCAGTTTTCAGTCGCAGCATCAACGGCCTTGACTTCACCCGTGGCAATCTTCTTTTTTCCGAATTTGCCACAATACTTTTCTGCAAGCTCGATTACTACGGAACCTGCCACGATAATCTCGGCCACATAAGCTGCGACCTTCAATCCTTTCATTAAATTTCCCATTTCTCTTGAATTTTAAGTTATTAATACTGTTATTTCTATTCTCTATTTTTCTCATATATAAGGCTTTGGGGGAATCAAGGAAGGGGGAGAAGAAAAAAAACAAACCGGTCTTTCGACTGGTTGTGACAGTTGAACCGTTGTAAACAGCTCCTCGTATTTACTTGGCCTGTCATGCGGCATACATTCTTTCGTGGGGAACTTTATGTCTTGTCCACATACTGGAATTGCTACGCATCATCGAATCTACATCTTATCCATCGTCTGAAAATAAGCGTGACCCGGTAATTGTTTTTATCATTAATGCTTGAAGCTCGCACCTTATCTTAATGGTGTTGAATAATGCTCCAAGCTATTTTATCATATATAAGAGTTTGAGGTGATTTTGGAAGGAGAAAGTATAATATTGGATAAGACTCTGCAAAAGCCTCTGATTCTCAATAAAAAGTATTATCTTTGCAGAAGGAAAGGACAGATGTTATGGTAAAAACAAAAGCAACGAAAGAAGAGACTTTAGCCAAATTTCAAGCGGCAAGAGAAAGAAAACGTGTTTGTCTCGCTAAATTGGAAAAATCAATGAGGGAGGCCTATAAAAAACGTACCGGTAAGGAAGCTGATACTTTTTTTGCATTATGAAACAGCTTCTTTCACTGAAACGCATTAACGAAAATTCTTCATATCCGGTAGAAACAGCTGGAGAGGATGGATTTTATCAGTTCTTTACGGATGGAGGAGTACATTATTCTGTAGGTTTTATGGAAGATGATATTTTACTGTCACAGAACTCATATCAATTGATTATAGCCAATATCAATAACCATAAGTCTCCCCGTGACCGTAAAGTACGTGATACGATTATTGCTATTGTTGATGAATTTTTCAGAAATAACAACTCGACATTGCTCTATATTTGCGAGACCGGTGATAGCAAACAAAGCATGCGTAGTCGGCTGTTTGAGTATTGGTTCTCCACTTATAACAGGAAGGCTCTTTTTACAATGATTTCATCCTCGATAGTCGATGAAGAAGGTATCGTAAACTTTGCAACGATAATTCTTCGTAATGACAATCCTAATTTGTCAGAGATTATAGCTGAGTTTACAGAATCCATCCAACTGCTCAGTCAAAAACCTGAATGATAGGATAGGGAATGGAAGAGAGTCGGTCTGCTTTTTGGTACTCTGAATCTTTTTGTTTACCTTTGTAGTAACCAATATATTAGACCATTATGAATGACAACAATAAGAATCAGATAATCCGTTTTGACTGGGCTATGAAACGTCTGCTCAGGAACAAGGCTAACTTCAGTGTCCTTGAAGGTCTGCTCACTACGTTATTGGGTGAGAAGATTATTATCCAGCGACTCCTAGAAAGTGAAAGCAATCAGGAGGATGAGTATGACAAGTATAACCGTGTCGATATGCTTGCCGAGAACTCCAAGGGTGAACTGGTGCTGATAGAGGTGCAGAACAATAATGAATATGCCTACTTCCAGCGTATGTTGTTCGGTACTTCCAAGCTGGTGACTGAATATATCAACAGAGGGGAGAGCTATGATAAAGTTCGTAAGGTGTATAGCGTCAATATAGTCTACTTCTCTCTGGGACATGGAACTGATTTTGTTTATCATGGAAAGACAGAATTCAGAGGCATCCACACCAACGATCTTCTTGAACTCACTCCATTCCAGAAGCAGACATTCAAGGTGGATACGGTAAGCCAGTTGTATCCCGAATACTATATCCTGAAAGTGAACGGTTTCAATCAGGTAGCGAAAAGCCCCTTGGAAGAATGGATCTATTATCTTAACACTGGAGAAATACCTTCCACTGCTACAGCTCCCGGTCTTGAAGAGGCTCGTGAAAGGCTGAAACTGGATAGCATGACCAAGGATGAGCTTGCTGCCTATTACCGTCACTTGGATAATATTGTTATTCTTCGTGATAATATCAATACTGAACGTGAGGAGGGCAGGGCAGAAGGATTACTTAAAGGTCGTGAAGAAGAAAAAAGAGAAAGTGCTCGTAACTTAAAGAATTTAGGAGTTGCTATTGACATTATCTCAAAAGCTACTGGATTGTCTCAAGATGAAATTGAGCGCTTGTAGTATTTGCTATATTTATCTGTTGAAGGGGTAATGTAATGGTATTAATTACATTGCCCTTTTTCGATGTATTAGTGATTTTTTTGAGTGTTCATGTTTTAGTATTTTTGCTTTGGATTATTTGGCTTGTGTTCCCGTTTGTGTTCCCTACCTTATAATTTTATATATTCTCTCGTTTTTATGTAAGAATGATATTTTTATAGTGGCTATATATACATACTTTTTTATCAGTATTCTAAATTGAAACAAGATGGATTATGATTATTAGAAAATAAAATGGGGCTTAAAAGATGTTTTTTGTGTTCCTTCTGTGTTCCCGTAGGCTCTAAACAAAAAAAGACCGCCAAGAGTGGAAGCCTCTCAACAGTCTCAATTTCAGTGATTTATTTTGTAGCGGGACCCGGGATTGAACCGGGGACCTCATGATTATGAATCATGCGCTCTAACCAGCTGAGCTATCCCGCCATCATTTCTCGATTGCGGGTGCAAAGATATAGCTTTTATTTAAATTGCCAAAACTTTTATGGATATTTTCTGCTTTTTCTTTTGCTGATAGGGTGCTGAAGTGGTTTGCAGTACTTTTTATCAAAAGTCTTTGTATAACATTATCAATGAATTAGGGGTGTATGGAAAGGGAGGTATAAATAAATTTGATGATTTATTTTCTGTAATTAGAAAAAAGTATTTATCTTGGCTGGCGCAATAAAAAGCAGAATAGACTATGGAAAGAAAGAAAATACATTTGGAATATCTCTTGAATGCGACTTCTAAAAGTATTCTTTGGGCAGCGATAAGTACCCCTACTGGTTTGGAGGGCTGGTTTGCTGATAGGGTTCAGTCAGACGATAAAACAGTAACCTTTTTTTGGGGAAAAACAGAAAAACGTGATGCCGAGATTATTGCCGTGCGGGCGTATTCATTCATCCGCTTCCGCTGGCTGGACGATGAGAACGAGCGAGAATACTTTGAACTGAAGATGACAAACAATGAGTTGACCAATGATTTCGTATTGGAGATAACAGACTTTGCCGATATAGACGAGGTGGGTGATTCGCGTGAATTATGGGAATCGCAAGTGGATACTTTGCGAAGAACTTGTGGTTTTTAGTTAACTTTAGATTAAAAATTTCCCGTACTCCCTTTTTTTGTACTACTTTTGTGCTCTCATTGCATGAAACGAGTAAAATGCTGCGCATAAAAAAGTTAGATATATTTGTTTTGAAGAGCTTTTGCATGCTCTTTATGGGTACTTTCTTCATCTGCCTCTTCATCTTTATGATGCAGTTTTTATGGAGGTATGTGGACGAAATGGTAGGAAAAGGATTGGAGATGACTGTCCTTGCACAGTTTTTCTTTTATTCTGCGCTTTCGTTGGTACCTGCGTCGTTGCCGCTGGCTATTCTGCTGGCTGCCCTTATCACCTTTGGAAATTTCGGAGAACGTTTTGAATTACTTGCCATGAAGGCAGCCGGTATTTCTTTATTGAAAATTATGCGGCCCCTGATTATCTTTATTTGTTTCATTTGTTGTGTCTCTTTCTATTTCCAAAATGTCATAGGACCAAAAGCCCAAACAAAATTATGGACTTTGCTTATTTCCATGAAGCAGAAATCTCCCGAAGTGGATATTCCTGAAGGTGTGTTCTACGATGAAATAGATGGTTATAATCTGTATGTGAAGCATAAGAACCGCAAAACTGGTATGCTGTATGACGTACTGATATATAATTTTGAGAAAGGTTTTGAGAATGCTCAAATTATCAAGTCTGATTCGGGACGTCTGGAGATGACGGCTGACAAACAGCATTTATATTTGCATTTATACAGTGGTGAGCAGTTTGAGAATTTGAAATCGCAGAACATGAACCAAAGGAATGTGCCTTACCGGCGTGAGACATTCCGCGAAAAGCATGCAATCATTGAGTTCAATTCGGATTTTAATATGGTGGATGCAGGTATCATGAGTAATCAGTCCAACAGTAAGGATATGAGAATGCTGCAGGCGGATATTGATTCCATGAAATTGCAGAATGACAGTGTGGGACGTGGTTATTATAAAGAAGCTATGGCAGGAACTTATAAGGTGACAGCCAGCTTGTCTAAAGAGGATACATTGAAGATTGAAAAGGCCTATTTAGGTGAGTACAATGTAGACAGCCTCTACAATGTGGCTACACTGATGCAGAAACAGAAGGTTATATCCACGGCCGTCAGCCGTGCAGAGAGTGCGGGGAGTGACTGGAGTTTTAAGAGCTTTAATATATCGCAGACTGAAAGCAGCCTTCGACGGCACATGACTTCCTGGCATGAGAAACTGACTCTTTCTCTGGCATGTCTCATCTTCTTCTTTATTGGTGCGCCACTCGGAGGAATTATCCGTAAAGGAGGCTTGGGAATGCCGGTGGTGGTTTCTGTATTGATTTTTATTATCTATTACATCATCAACAATACGGGGTATAAGATGGCCCGTGACGGACAGTGGGTTGTCTGGATGGGTATGTGGACCAGTACTGCTGTCTTGGCTCCATTGGGTGCGTTCTTGACATATAAATCCAACAATGATTCAGTGGTATTGAATGCTGATGCTTATATAAATTGGTTCAAGAAGGTTGTGGGTATTCGCAGTGTACGCCATCTGTTCCGTAAGGAAGTAATCATCCATGATCCTGATTATACACGTATTCCGGAAGAGCTGAAGGCTTTGTCCGTAGACTGTCGTGAATATGCTGATAGAAAGGGGTTGAAACGTGCTCCCAATTACTTTAAATTGTGGATGACTGATAGCCAGGATGAGGCAGTGGAAGATATTAACGAACGTTTGGAAAGTCTGATAGATGAGATGTCGAATACAAGATCCGTTACTTTGTTGACAGCGCTGAACACCTATCCGGTCATCCCCATCCATGCGCATGTCCGTCCGTTCCGCAATTATTGGTTAAACTTGCTCTGCGGTATTGTTTTCCCGATAGGCTTGTTCTTTTATTTCCGTATCTGGGCATTCCGTATCCGTCTGAATAAGGATATGGAGCGGATTATCAAGACAAATGAAGATGTGATTGGAATTATAGAAAGGGATCAGAATAAATAAAAACAAAATAGATTATGGAAAATGTAAAGTTGAATACGATAGAAGAGGCCATTGAAGACTTCAAAGCCGGTAACTTTGTGATTGTTGTGGATGATGAGGACCGTGAGAATGAGGGTGATTTGATAATTGCAGCTGAAAAGATTACACCGGAGAAAGTAAACTTTATGTTGAAGCATGCCCGTGGTGTGCTTTGTGCTCCAATTACAGTTTCGCGTTGCAAGGAACTGGATTTGCCGCATCAGGTATCGGATAATACTTCTGTATTGGGTACTCCCTTCACTGTTACTATTGATAAATTGGAAGGCTGTAGTACCGGGGTTTCTGCGGCAGACCGCGCTGCTACTATCCAGGCGTTGGCCGATCCGGCTTCTACTCCGGCCACTTTCGGGCGTCCTGGCCACATTAATCCATTGTATGCTCAGGAGAAAGGTGTGTTGCGCCGTGCCGGACATACGGAGGCTACTATTGATATGGCACGTTTGGCTGGACTTTATCCGGCGGGAGCCCTTATGGAAATAATGAATGAGGATGGTACAATGGCCCGTTTGCCCGAATTGCGCAGAATGGCAGATGAATTTGGCTTGAAATTGATTTCTATCCGTGACTTGATTGCCTACCGTTTGAAGCAGGAGTCTATTGTAGAAAAAGGAGTGGAAGTGGATATGCCTACAGACCACGGTCATTTCCGTTTGATTCCTTTCCGCCAGAAGTCGAACGGTTTGGAACATGTAGCTTTGTTCAAGGGTACTTGGGAATTGGATGAACCGATTCTGGTGCGTGTACATTCTTCTTGTGCCACTGGTGATATATTCAATTCCAAACGCTGTGATTGTGGCGAGCAGCTGCATAAGGCAATGGAGATGATAGAGAAAGCCGGTAAGGGGGTAGTTGTATATCTGAATCAGGAAGGTCGCGGCATTGGCCTGATGGAAAAAATGAAAGCATATAAATTGCAGGAAGAAGGCATGGATACTGTGGATGCTAATATTTGCCTGGGACATCTGGCAGACGAGCGTGATTATGGTGTGGGTGCCCAGATGCTTCGTGAGATAGGAGTGCACAAAATGCGGCTGATGACCAATAATCCCGTGAAACGTGTGGGCTTGGAGGCTTACGGTTTGGAAATAACGGAGAACGTAGCTATTGAGACTACTCCGAATCCATACAACGAGCGTTATCTCCGTACCAAGAAAGAACGTATGGGACATACACTTCATTTCAATAAGTAACTGTCTTTTTGTTTTCTTATATCAAAGAAAATCGCTTATTTTGCAACCGGATTTGCGTAACAATCATTAAATAGTAACAAAATGAACCAATTATCAGATCGTTTAAACAGTTTGTCGCCTTCTGCGACACTGGCTATGTCTCAAAAGAGCGCAGAGCTGAAGGCTCAAGGCGTAGACGTAATTAACCTGAGTGTGGGAGAACCGGACTTCAATACTCCCGACCACATTAAAGAGGCTGCGAAAAAGGCGATAGACGATAACTTTTCTCGCTATTCTCCAGTGCCGGGTTATCCTGCCTTACGTAATGCAATTGTAGAGAAGTTGAAGAAGGAAAACGGTCTGGAATATACCGCCGCACAAATTTCTTGCGCCAATGGTGCCAAGCAGTCGGTTTGCAATGCAATCCTGGTATTGGTAAATCCGGGTGACGAAGTAATTGTACCTGCTCCCTATTGGGTCAGTTATCCGGAAATGGTAAAGTTGGCTGAGGGTACGCCGGTTATCGTACCTGCCGGTATCGACCAGGACTTTAAGATAACACCTGCACAGCTGGAGGCTGCCATCACCCCGAAGACAAAGGCGCTGATTCTTTGCTCTCCCTCTAACCCTACGGGTTCGGTGTACAGCAAGGAGGAGTTGGCAGGCCTGGCCGCAGTATTGGCAAAGTATCCGCAGGTTGTTGTGATTGCCGATGAGATTTACGAACATATCAACTATATCGGCAAGCATCAGAGCATAGCACAATTCCCCGAAATGAAAGAGCGTACGGTCATTGTGAATGGTGTTTCCAAAGCATATGCAATGACTGGTTGGCGTATCGGTTTCATTGCAGGTCCGGAATGGCTTGTGAAGGCTTGCAATAAATTGCAGGGACAGTATACTTCCGGTCCTTGTTCTGTATCTCAGAAGGCTGCTGAGGCTGCTTATACGGGTACACAAGTTCCGGTGGAGGAAATGCGCAAGGCTTTCGAGCGTCGTCGTGATTTGATTGTAAAGTTGGCCAAGGAAGTTCCGGGTTTCGAGGTGAATGTACCGGAAGGTGCTTTCTATCTGTTCCCTAAATGCGATTCATTCTTCGGTAAATCTGCCGGAGAACGTAAAATCAATGATTCAGATGATTTGGCCATGTATCTGTTGGAAGTGGCTCATGTGGCTTGCGTAGGTGGTGCTTCTTTCGGAGCTCCCGAATGCATTCGTATGAGTTATGCAACCAGCGATGAAAATATAGTTGAAGCTATCCGTCGTATAAAAGAAGCACTGGCTAATCTGAAGTGATTCTAACTTCTTCTACAAACTTATTTTAGCAAGACATCTGTCATGCTGTCACGAACAGTTCGTTTCATCAAAGCGGACTGTTCGTTTTGTTATGACGAACACTTTGTTTTGTTATGACGAACACTTTGTTTTGTTATGACGAACACTTTGTTTTGTTATGACGAACACTTTGTTTCATTATAGCGAACACTCTGTTCCATACAGTATAAACACTTTGTTTTATATTATACGAACATTTTGTTTTCTACTATATGAACACTTTGTTTTATACTTATGGAACAAAGTGTTCATGTCTGTGAACTAACGTATTATCCGTATATAGAAAATAACAATGAGGGGGGTGAAGGTACTGAATCTCACGTGGGGGTGTCTTTTCCTGATTTAGCTAGACGCTTTTTCTTTTTATAACCGATATCAGTAGA